>Ga0105164_10001406_pt1 | contig 15462 bp, 15 predicted proteins | sample VDWuncwatermetaG_FD_89674 | JGI IMG/M metagenome (GOLD analysis project Ga0105164, IMG submission 89674) | Wastewater microbial communities from Netherlands to study Microbial Dark Matter (Phase II) - VDW unchlorinated drinking water | ecosystem: Environmental > Aquatic > Freshwater > Drinking...
TACCGGCGACGTCGAGCGGGCGCTCGCGTTCATGGGCCACGCCGACTCGTTCTTCCTGAACGTCGCCATGGCGGCGTGCAAGGTCGTCCTCGACGGCGCCCACGGCATCCCGGGCTCGACCGTCGTCACGGCCATGGCGCGGAACGGCACCGAGTTCGGGATCCGGGTGAGCGGGACGGGCGAACGCTGGTTCACGGCCGGAGCACCGAAAGTGCGTGGCCTCTACTTCCCGGGCTACGGGCCCGACGACGCCAACCCGGACATCGGCGACTCGGCCATCACCGAGACCGCGGGCCTGGGCGGCTTCGCGCTGGCCGCCGCGCCCGCCATCGTGCACTTCGTGGGGGGCACGCCGCAGCTCGCCCTCGACACGACGCTGGACATGTACGAGATCACTCTCGGCGAGCACGAGACGTATCGCATCCCCGCCCTCGACTTCCGCGGCACGCCGCTCGGCATCGACGTCCGCAAAGTGGTCGAGACCGGCATCGCGCCCGTCATCGACACCGGCATCGCGCATCGCGAGGCCGGCGTGGGCCAGATCGGCGCCGGACTCACCACGGCGCCGATGGAATGCTTCATCCAGGCGCTGGAGGCGCTGGCGGCACCGGCGGGGACCGCGCGGTGAGCTCGCTGCTCGGCGTCCCGCCGCGCGTGGTGAGCGTCGGGATCGAGATCTTCGCGCGCGAGCTGGAGCGGCTCGGCGTCGGCCACGTGCAGGTCGACTGGCGCCCGCCCGCGGGCGCCGACCCGCGCCTGGCCACGCGCCTCGCCCGACTCGAGGTGCGGCGCGCCGAGGTCGACGCCGCCAACGCCGAGGCGCTCGGTCGCCTCGTCGAGGGCGAGCCCGCGCTGGTCGACTGCCGCCCGGCCCGCGAGGCGATCGGGCTTCCCGACCGCACGGTGCTCCACGCGGGGCCCCCGCTCGAGTGGTCGCGCATGTGCGCCCCGCTCCAGGCGGCCGTACTCTGCGCCATCCGCTACGAAGGCTGGGCCCATGACGACCGGCGCGCGCAGGCCCTCGTCGAACACGGCGCGGTGACGTTGGCCCCCTGTCACCACTGGCAGTCGGTGGGCCCCATGACGGGGATCATCACGGCGTCGATGCCCGTGCTCGTCGTAGAGAACCGCGCCCGCGGCAACCGCGCCCACGCCACCATCAACGAGGGACTCGGCAAGGTGCTGCGCTTCGGCGCCAACGACGACAGCGTGATCGCCCGCCTCCGCTGGCTTCGGGACGAAGCGGGGCCGCTGTTCGGCGCGGCGCTCCGGGCGTCCGGTGGCATCGAGCTGCGGCCGCTCATGGCCCGGGCGCTCGGGATGGGGGACGAGATGCACCAACGCAACGTCGCGGCCTCTTCGCTCCTCGCCCGCGCGCTCATGCCGCCCCTGGCCCGCGCGACCCGCGACACCGCGGCGCTCGCGCGTCTGGCCGAGTTCGTCGGCGCCAACGACCAGTTCTTCCTGAACGTGGCCATGGCGGCGGGCAAGGCGATGGCCGACCCCGCGCTCGGCGTCGCCGGGTCCACGCTCGTGGCGACGATGGCGCGCAACGGCACGGACTTCGGCATCCGCGTAGCCGGGCTCGGCGAGCGCTGGTTCGTAGCACCCGTCAACACGCCGCGCGGCCTCTATTTTCCCGGTTACGGTCCCGACGACGGCAACCCCGACATCGGCGACAGCGCGATCGTGGAGACGATCGGGCTGGGCGGAGGAGCCATGGCCGCCTCCCCCGCGGTGGCGCGCTTCGTCGGCGCGGGCGGGGTCGCGGAGGCGCTCGCGGTCACGGAGGAGATCCGGGAGATCACGATCGCCGAGCATCCGCACTTCCGCATCCCGGCCCTCGACGATCGTGGCGTCCCCGTGGGCATCGACGTGAGGCGCGTCGTCGAGACGGGGATCACGCCGCTCATCAACACCGGCATCGCCGGCCGGATCGCCGGCACCGGCCAGATCGGCGCCGGCGTCGTCCGCGCCCCCCTCGCCTGCTTCGAGCAAGCGCTGGAAGCCATCGCACGATGAGGAACGCAGCACCAGCATTCCCGTTACGACGGCGGCTCTTCCTCCACGATCATGGTGCGGCGCGTGGCCTGAGAGCGGGCCACCAGCTCGCGGAGCGTGTCGTACAGCGTGCGTGGGTCCTCGACACCGCGAATGGTGAGGTGGGGCGTGGACTGATCGGTCGAGGTCACGACGACGTCGCCCACGCCGAAGAGCCGCCCCAGCATCGACTGCCGCAGCCGCAGATCCCGCACGCGGAAGAGTTGCAGGTTGTCGATGGTGCGGGCCACGAGCCCGGACTCGACCTCGAGTGAGACCTGGTAGAGCCGGTACTCGGTGCCGAGCCGCACGAGCCACGAGTAGCCGAGAACCAGCGCGAGCGGCAGGAGCCCGGCGCCCGCGACGAGCAGCGGGGACAGGCCGGTGTCGAAGGTCCACCCCGCCCACCAGATCACCACGCACAGCGCGCCGAAGCCGAGGTAGAGCGCGGCGAAGCTCTTCAGCGAGATCCGGGTCCGCAGCACGAGGTCGGCGGGCGGCATCGGCGGGCTCAGTATAGCGCCGCGGGGGGCGCGATCCGTTTCAGGTGTCCGTCGCGTCGAGGCCGGCCAGCTCTTCGTCAAGGACGCTCGCCAGATCGGCCACGACGGCTTCGAGCGAGAAGGCCTCATCGAGTTGCCCGGCCAGAAAGGGACGGGCGGCGATGGCCACGTCCTGGAGGCTTCGCTGGTCCCTGACCGCGGTCTCGCACCAGTCGTCGACGAGCGAGAGCGCGCCGGCGCGGTCCATGTGCCGGGCCAGCACACGGGCCAGGCGCTCGGAAAACACCAGGCCGTGCAGCGATTCGAGGTTGGCCCGCATCCGCTCGGGGTTCACCACGAGCCCGCCGGCGATCCGCTCCAGCGCGTCGAGGGCGCCGCCGACCGCATCCAGCAGCTCGGGAATCGTGACCAGCTCGGCCTGCCAGCCGCCGAGCGCGCGCTCGTGCTCGCCGAGGGCGCCGGTGAGCAGCGTGGCCATCAGACCGGGCCCGCGGGTCGCCGCCGTGATGGCCTGAAGGCAGGCGACGGGGTTGCGCTTGTGCGGCATCGCGCTGGAGCCGCCGACGCCCTTCGTCGGCGCCGACTCCAGCATCTCGCCGATCTCGGGCTGGGAGAGCAGTGAGACGTCGCGCGCGATCTTGCCGACCGTCATCGTGAGGATCGACAGCTCGGCCATCAGACGCAGCAGCTCGTCGCGGTGGCCGTGCCAGGTCCTCGCTTCGGCCAGGCCGAGGCGCTCGGCCACGCCGTGACGCACCGCCGCGCGCTTGCCGCCGAGGGCATCGAGAGTGCCGACCGCCCCGCCCAGCTGAACGCTCAGCGCGCGCGTGCGGGCCACACCGACCCGCGAGCGACAACGGTGAAGGGCCGCGGCCCAGCGCGCGATCTTCAGGCCGGCCGTGATCGGCGTCGCCGGTTGCAGCAGCGTCCGGCCGAGCATCACCACCGTGGCATGGCTCCGCGCGTGCGCGACCAAGCGGCTCACCGAGACCGACAGCACGCGATCGGTCTCCTCCAGGCACGGCTTGAGACACAGGACGAGCGCGGTGTCGAGGACGTCCTGGCTGGTCGAGCCGTAGTGTACGAAGCTGGCGGCGCGCGCGTCCTGGCTGTGGACGTGCGCGGTGAGCGCCTTGACGAGCGGAACCGCCAGCGAGCCCGAGAGCTTGGCTTCGGACGCCAGCGTCTCCGGTGACGGATTGAAGCTGGTGCAGGCGGCGGCGATGGCGCGCGCCGCCTCGGCGGGAATGACGCCGGCTTCACCTTCGGCGTCAGCGAGGGCACGCTCGAAATCGAGCATGGCCCGCACGAACGCCTCACCGGCGAGCGCCCGGGTGAACGACCCACGCGCGAAGGCGCGGCCCAGGATGTTTCGCTCCATCGGCGCGCGCTAGAACTCGATGAAGACGGCTTCGCCTTGTCCCTGCAGGCGTACGTCCCAGCGGTACGTTTTCGGCTCGTGAGGGTCGGGCGTGGCGACGAGCGTGCGGAGCCGTGCGGGGTCGTCGATCGCCCGTGCGAGCGGATCGTCCTTGATCGCGTCGAGAGGGGCGAGGAACACGCGGGTGCGCACGGCCTTGAGGAGTCCCCGCGCGAAGATCGTGACGCTGAGCTGTGGAGCGTACGCCTCGCCGCCGGGCCCCGTGAAGGAGCCGGGCCGTACCGTCTCGATCGTGTACCCACCGTCGGCCCCGGTGGAGACCCGTCCGTAGCCGTACGGCCGGGCCGCCTCCCCCGCCGTCGGCACCCGGCCAGTCCCGTCCACCTGCCAGGTCTCGAACAGCGCATCGATCACGGGCGCGCCGGCGCCGTCGAACACGTGTCCGGTGAGGACGATGCGCTCCCCCTGGCCGGGGAACAGCACCTCGCCGCCGTCGCTCCACAAGAGCTCCCGCGCGAAGAACGGACCGACCGTCTGCGACGCCGTGGGCTTCGCCATCATCACACCCCCATGGGCGTGGCCGGCGGGCCCCGCAGCACGATGTCGAAGCGGTAGCCGAGCGCGACGCCCTCGACGCCGTGCTCGAGCGCTAGATCCGCGATCAAGCCCGGGCGCGCGGCCTCGGGGACGCTGTTGAAGATCGGATCGATCGCGAGCAGGGGATCTCCCGGGAAGAACATCTGCGTGATCAGTCGATGGCCGTAGGCACTGCCGAAGAGGGAGAGATGGATGTGGGCCGGCCGCCAACCGAAGGGATGGTTGAGCCACGGATAGGCGCCGGGCTTGATCGTCACGATGCGGTAGCGGCCCTCGTCGTCGGTGAGGACTTGCCCCTTGCCGAGGAAGTTGGGATCGAGCGGAGCGTCGTGATCGTCCACCGGATGGGGATAGCGGCCCGAGGCGTTGGCTTGCCACACCTCGACGAGCGACCGCCGCACCGGCCGGCCGTCCTCGTCGAGCACGCGCCCGATGAGCACCATCTTCTCGCCCAGCGGCGCGCTCTTGCCCCAGGTCGTGAGGTCCGCCTCGGCGTCCTTCACGAAGTGCTTCGGGAACACCGGTCCCGCCGTCTCGAGCGGGCTCGGCGCCACGCGGACCAGCGGCCGCTTCGGGGCCCGCAGGTGCGTGCTCTTGTAGTCGGGATGCGCGTACGGCGGGTGAACGTCGGCGTCGAGCGTCCTGGACATCGTCATCTCCCATCCCTCGAGAGTCGGGCGAGCAAGGCAGCCGGTGTCGGAGTCTACTCCAGAAGCCGGATCGCCGCCGCTCCGGGCGCGAGCCGGGCGGTAGAATGGCGCGGAGGCATGTGGTGGCTTGACCTGGGGACGGCTGGCCGGTAACGTGACGGCCGTAAATTCGCGACGCTCCGCAGCCAGGAGCCATCGCGTCCCGGGGAGGCCTTATGTGTGTCGATAACGATTCTCGTCCACCGATTCATCCGATCGCCGGCGGCTCGGCCGGCTCCCGCGACCTCCGCCTGACGTCCGCCGACGGCACGAAGTTCATGGCCTACGCGGTACGCGCGGCCAAGCCCACGGGCGCGGGGATGATCGTCATTTCCGACGTGCGCGGGCTGCATCCCTATTACAAGGATCTCGCCGACCGCTTCGCCGAGGTGGGCGTGGACGCGGTCGCCCTCGACTTCTTCGCGCGGACGGCACCCTCTGACGACCGCGGCGAGAGCTTCGATTTCATGGCCCACGTCCCCCAGACGAAGCCGGAGACCCTGCAGGCCGACATCGCGGCCGCCGCGGCGTACCTGCGCGGCAAGGACGGCGGCCAGGTGCGGTCGTTGTTCTCGGTGGGCTTCTGCTTCGGCGGGACGCTCTCGTACCTCCAGGCGGCGAGCGGGCTGAACTACGCCGGCGTGATCGGCTTCTACGGCTGGCCGCTGGGGCTCTCGCGGTGGCCGGACCGGCCGAAGCCCATCGACGCCGTCTCCCGCTACTCCTGCCCCGTGCTGTCGCTCTTCGGCGGCGCCGACCCGGGCATCCCGCAGAGCGCCGTCGACGAGTTCGCCGCCGCGTGCCGCACGGCGGGCGTGAAGCACGACGCCACCGTCTACCCCGGCGCTCCGCACAGCTTCTTCGACCGCAAGCAGACGGAGTTCGCGGAGGCCTCCGCGGACGCGTGGCGCCGCGTCCAGACTTTCGTACGCGCGGCTTAGATTAGGTTCGCCTGCCTAGACTTTGAACTCGTAGGCGTATACGCCGCCGATGATGCGGTCGACGGTGAAGAGGACGTTGCGGTCGTCTACGAAGACGTCGTTGAGTTGGATGGCCTTGAAGCGGGACTTGCGCGGCGCGGGCGGGACCGCGTGGGCCACCTCGACGGGGTGGAACGGGTCGGCGAGGTCGAAGGCGCGGACGCCGCCGTTGAAGAACGTCCCCACGATCACCTGCTCGGAGATCCACGTGCCCGGCGCCGGTCGATTCTCGTGCAGGTTGTGGGCGCCGAAGCGGCCCCCGCGCTTGGCGAACGTCTTGAGCGGCAGCGGGCACGTGCTGATGGGGACCGGCTTGCTCTCTTCGTGCACGTCAACGATCCACACGAGCTTGGGCCAGTCTTCGGCGGCGGGCCGGGTCGATTCGTCGCTGACCACGAGCAGCCCGCGATCGAACAGCGGGAGCACCGTGTGGCAGAAGCCCGGCATGGGCGGGTGGTAGTCCCAACGGCAGACCATGCGCGGGTGGGCCATGTCGGAGATGTCGAGCACGATGGCGCCGCCGTCCAGATAGCCGAGGTAGGCGCGGTCGGGGCGCTTCGGGTAGACGTTGGTGTTGTGAGCGCGGTAGCCGTTGTCGAACCGCGGGTGACGCGGCGGCGGGGGCGCGGCGTCGCCGTCGCGCGTGCCCGGCAGCCACCAGCGCCCGACCTCCACCGGCCGCGACGGGTTCCGCACGTCGACGATCCGGTAGAACTGGTCGTCCTTCTGGTTGCGCGGCTTGAAGTCCGCGGCGCCGGAGGCGCAGTGGACGTAGGCGCCGTCGACGAACCACAGATGGTGGACGCCGCGCGAGTACGGGCCGGAGGCGTCGAAGAAGCCGATCGACTTCGGCGTGGCGGGATCGCCCACGTCGAAGATCTCGAACCCCGCCGGCTTCGCGCCCACCTCCTTCGTCTGGTAGGCGACGACCAGCAGGTCGCCGACCAGGTCGAGTGAGTTGGAGCGCATCTGGTCGTGGGGCAGGGCGGTCTGCACGATCAGCGCCGGCTTCTTCGGATTGGTCACGTCCACCGCCGTCACGTTCTTCGGGGCGGACTCGTGGGCAAGCCAGAGCACGCGGCGACGGTCCCGGGTGAGTTGGATGGCCATGCCCTCCCCGACGTTGCCGAAGCCGTCGAGCGGGTGGTGACCGAGCAGCCGCATTTCGCGCGAGGTATCTTTTTTCATAGCCAGGCATCCTACTGTGCCGGCCGCGTCTTGACAAGGTGCCCCTCGCCGACTAGAGTCCGTCCGTTCGCGTATACGAGGACTCTCGAGCCGGGAGGACAGCGATGAACACCCGCACGCGCGTCACGCTCGCAGTGCTCGCCCTGACGGTGGTCGCCGCCGTCCCGGCGACGTCTCAGACGCCGCCGAAGGTCCGCCTCGGCGTCCACACGTCCCTGATGGGCGCGCCCGACGTCATCGCGATCCGGCAGGGCTATTTCAAGCAGGAGGGGCTCGACGTCGACTGGCGGCGCTTCGCCCTCGGCAAGGACGGCCGGGACGCGATGATCGCCGGCGCCATCGACATCAACGCCACCGCGCCCACGCCGTTCCTCATCGGCCTGGAGAAGGGCGTGCCCTACACCGGCGTCGCGGTGAACTCGCTCTTCTGCGGGAGCAACCACCTGGTCGTCCTCAAGAACGCCGACATCAACAGCGTGGCCCAGCTCAAAGGCAAGCGGATCGCGCTACCAAAGGGGACGATCACCGAATTCGTCTTCCTGACCAAGGTCGCGCCCGCCCACGGACTCAAGCCCGGTGACGTCCAGGTCGCGAACATCCCCGACTCGAAAGACCGCATCCCGAGCCTCGTCGCCAAGGCGGTGGACGCTGCGGCGCTCGGCGACCCCCAGGTGGCCATCGCCGAGCACGAGGGGATCGTGCGTGTCCTCGAGGACTTCTGCAAGTACGACATCCTGCCGTTCATCCTGACGGCGACGACGAAGATCGTGAAGGAAAAGCCGGATGCCGTCGTCGCCTACCTGCGCGGCTGGTTGCGGGCGGTCAAGCTCCTCAAGGAGGAGCCCGAGAAAGCTGCGGCCGTCTACCTGGCGGATCAAAAGTCGATGGGCCACGACGTACCCCTGGCCATCCTGGACAAGGCCCTACGGCGGATGAAGTGGGAGCCCGACCTGACGGTTGAGATGGACCGCTACCTCGCCGAGCAGGCCAAGGAGCTGGTCGTCAGCGGCCAGCTCAGGGCGGTGCCGGACATCGCCAAGGGGCTGAGCAAGGACCTCATCCGAAAGGCGATGGCCGCCCGGTAAGGACGACCCTGCGCCACCGTCTCGTCCCGCTCGCCGAGCTGGCTCTGCCGTTCGTGGTCGTCGCGATCCTGTGGCAGGGGTTCGCCCTCTACGGCCCCTTCCCGCCGAAGCTGTTCCCCACGGTGGACAAGATCGTGTCCGCGTTCGTCCGCCTCATCGCCAACGGGGTCCTGCCCGTCCACGCGGCGAGCACCCTGCTGCGCCTCATGGCGGGCTTCTTCATGGGCGCCGTGCTCGGCGTCGCGCTCGGGTTGGCGATGGGCCGCTCGCGCCGCGCGGAAGATCTCCTCGTGCCCATCGTGAGCGTCGGCAACCCGATCCCCGGGCTCGCCTACGCCCCGCTCTTCGTCCTCTGGTTCGGGCTCGGCGACCTGCCCGCCGTCCTCCTCGTCGGCGTCGCCGCGACCTTCCCGGTGGCCGTGAACACGTGGACGGGTGTGCGAGCGGTGAAGGACATCTGGATCCGCGCCGCCCAGGGCATGGGCGCTGGTGAGCGCCAGCTCTTCCGGAAGGTCGTGCTGCCCGGCGCGCTGCCCTACGTGCTGACGGGGCTTCGGCTCGGGATGGCGCGCGCCTGGCGCGTGCTCGTCGCCGTCGAGATGCTCACCTCGGTCACCCTAGGGCTCGGCTGGCTGATCTTCGGCGCCCGCGAGTTCCTGGCCACGGACGTGATGCTGGCGGGCATTGCCGTCATCGGCCTCGTCGGCCTCGGGCTCGAGAAGCTCGTCTTCGAGCCGCTCGAGCGCCACACCATCGAGCGGTGGGGGATGCTCGCGCGATGAGGCGGGCCCTCACCGGCGCGCTCGTATCGTTCGGCCTCGCCGCCGCCGTGTGGGAGGCCTTCGCGCGCAGCGGTCTCTTCGCGCCGGCGCTGACCCCCTCCGTGGTCGACATCGCCCGCGCGCTCGCCGGCATGATCGCGAGCGGCGCGCTCGGGTTCCACGTCCTCGCGACGCTCGGCCGGATCCTCGTCGGTCTCGCCGGCTCCTGCCTGGTCGGCGTACCCCTCGGCATGCTGATGGGCCGCTTCCGGCCGGTCGAGCGCTTCTTCGTGCCGCTGGTGAGCGTGCTCAGCCCCATCCCGTCGCTCGCGTGGGTGCCGCTGTTCATCATCTGGTTCGGGCTCGGCAACGCCGCCGCCATCGGACTGGTCGTCTACGCCGCGATCTTCCCGTTCGTGCTCAACACGTGGACCGGCGTGCGCTCCGTCAACCGCCTCTGGCTGCGCGCCGCCGAGTCGATGGGCGCCGATCCACGTGCCCTCTTCCTCAAGGTGGTGCTCCCCGGCGCCCTGCCCTTCGTCATCGCCGGCTTCCGCCAGGCCTTCGCGCGCTCGTGGATCGCCGTGGTGGGCGGCGAGATGATCGCGGCGACGACCCAGGGTCTCGGCTTCGTGATCTTCGACGCCAAGGAATACCTCAACACCGACGTGATGCTGGGCTCCATCGCCGTCATCGGGGTTCTCGGCCTGGCCTTCGAGCGATGCGTCTTCCAAACCATCGAGCGCCGCTCCGTCGGTCGCTGGGGCATGATCCGGACGGCGCGGAGCTAAGAACCTGAGCCATATCGAGCTGAGCGGCATCACCTACGAGTACGCGACGGGGGAGCGCAGCGTCGTCGCGCTGCGCGACGTGTCCTTTGGCCTCGCGGAGTCGGAGTTCCTCTGCGTGGTGGGCCGGAGCGGGTGTGGCAAGACCACGCTGCTCAACATCGTGGCCGGCTTTCTCACGCCGACGAAGGGCGAGATCCGCATCGGCGGCCGCGCCGTCACCGGCCGGGGCCTCGACCGCGGCATCGTCTTCCAGGACTTCGCCCAGCTCTTCCCCTGGCGCACGGCGCGGCGCAACGTCGAGTTCGGGTTGGAGATGAAGGGCGTGTCGCGGGCGGAGCGCGCGGAGGCCGCGCAGCGCTTCCTCAAGCTGGTGAACCTCGAGGGCTTTGCCGACGCCTACCCGCACGAGCTGAGCGGAGGGATGCAGCAGCGCGTGGCCATCGCCCGCGCGCTTGCCTATAACCCGTCCGTCCTGCTCATGGACGAGCCCTTCGCCGCGCTGGACGCGCTCACCCGCGACGAGATGCAGGGGATGCTGGTCAACGTCTGGCGCGAGACGCGCAAGACCGTCATCTACGTCACCCACAACGTCGCCGAGGCCGTCTACCTCGCCGACCGGATCGTCGTGCTGACGCCGCATCCGGGGACGATCCGGGCCGAGATCCGCATCGCGCTCACGCGCCCCCGCGACACGCTGAGCGTCGAGTTCCTCGAGTACCAGAGGCAGGTCGTCGGCCATCTGCGCTAAGCTGGGAGGGGGGCTTCGCCCCCCTTCCGACGGCCGTGAGCGGGCCTGACGGCCCGCTCTTCGGCCTGCCTCCCCCCAAACCCAGGATTGCGCCGGCAAAGCCGGCGCTCGAACGCGGTTACCCTGAAGTGGCGTCGAACGCCGCGCGGAGCGTCCGGACGAGGACGAGGCTGATTATTGCGAGGAGTGGAGCTTGATGGGTCAAGGCTGGTAGGATGGCGGGCGCAGCGCATCGCTGACGTTTCCTGGAACCAGGCGGAGGTGGCTATGAGCGATCTCACACGACGCGACGTGGTCAAGCTCGGTGCGGCAGCCGCTGCGGCGGGGACGCTGGGGGTCCCGGCGGTATTGCGGGCCCAGGCGAAGGACGTGGTCATGCTCGGCCTGTGGCCGTACACCGGCGCGTTCTCCGACGTCGGTCCCATCCTCGATCGCGGGATGAAGATGGCGCTCGAGGAGCGCGGGATGAAGGTCCAGGGCCGCCCGATCAAGTACGTCACCCGCGACTCCGAGACCAAGGCCGGCTCGGCCACACGCCGCGCTGAGGAGGCCGTGGACGGCGAAGGGGCCAAGTACATCATCGGCCCCTGGTCCTCCGGCGTCGCGCTCGCAGTCTCCGAGGTCGCCAAGCGCAAGAAGGTGCTCCACTACTTCAGTGGCGGCACCGAGGACATCTCCGGGTCGCGCTGCCATCGGTACTCCTTCCAGTGGGCGGCCAGCCCCTACACCGCGGCCAAGACCGTGGTCGACAACTTCATGAAGGCCAACCCCAAGGCCAAGCGCTGGCACCTGCTCGTGGCGGACTACGCGTTCGGCTGGTCGGTGGAGAAGTACATCAAGGAGGTCGGCAAGACGCACGGGATCGAGTTCGTCGGCGCCGACCGCCACCCGCTCGGCGAGCGTGAGTTCTCCAACTACGTGACGAAGGCGGCCGGCAACAAGCCCGACGTCGTGGCCATGATCAACTTCGGCCTCGACGCCGTCACCGCCGCGCGCGAGATCTTCAACTTCGGCCTCACCCCCAAGGTCCCGCTGATCCTCTCGTGGTCGTCCGGCGTGGAGGAGCTCGTGCAGCTCAGCCCCGAGATGCGCGAGAACATGTGGGTGGGCTCGAACTTCTACTACACGGCGGACACGCCGGTGGCCAAGGAGTTCGTCAAGAACTACCAGGCGAAGTACGGCAACCCGCCCGGCTACGCGCCGGCCGCGGCCTACGGCTTGACGCGGATGGTGCTCCACGGCATGGACAAGGCGAAGTCGGCCGAGCACGTCGACGTCATCAAGGCGCTCGAGGGGATCGAGGTGGACGACCTCGTCGGCCGGATGCGCGTCGACGCGAAGACCCACCAGACCCTGCGCCCGTACTTCTTCATGCGCTGCAAGAAGAAGGACGCGATGAAGCACCCCATGGACTTCGCCGACATCGTCGCGACCGGCTCGACGCCGCTCCCGCCCGAGTACTCGAGCTGCAAGGACATCGGAACGTTGTAGCGCATTCGGAGGGGGCCGACTTCACGGCCCCCTCCGAGACCGCTCCGTGAACACCAGCCTGCTGCTGAGCCAGATTCTCAACGGCGTCGTGACGGGAATGCTGTATGCGTTGATGGGGATCGGGCTGTCCATCATCACGGGGATCCTGAACATCCCGAACTTCGCCCACGGCGCGATGTTCGCGGTCGGCGCGTATCTCGTCTACACGGTCATCAACGCGCTGGGCAACTTCTGGCTCGCCCTGATCTTGGCCCCCGTCGGCGTGGCGCTGCTCGGCCTCGTCATCGAGTACGCCGGGATCCGGCGGCTCTATGCCGCGGGTCACGACTACCAGCTCCTGCTGACCTTCGGCCTGTCGCTCATCGTGACCGAGGGCATCATCATCGTGTGGGGCCCGGTCGGGATGAGCCAGCCGCCCCCGCCGCTGCTCCGCGGCGGCGTCGACCTCGGCATCACGATCTATCCGAAGTACCGGCTCTTCGTGATGGTGATGGCCGGGCTTCTCGTCCTCGGCGCCTGGCTCTTTTTCGAGAAGACGCGCTACGGCGCGATTATGCGGGCGGGCATCGAGGACAAGGAGATGGTTTCTCTCCTCGGCATCGACATCCACCGGCTCTTCACGGCCGCGTTCGCGCTGGGCGCCTACCTCGCCGGCATCGCGGGCGCGCTGACCGCGCCCATCCGGGGGCTCAACCCGCTGATGGGCGTCGACATGCTGGGCATCGCCTTCGTCGTCGTGGCCCTCGGCGGCCTCGGCAATCTCCCCGGCGCCATCGTCGCCGGGCTCATGATCGGCGTCGCCCAGAGCCTCGTGGCGCTCGTCTGGCCCGAGGCCTCGGTGGCCGTCATCTTCGCGGTGATGGCCGCCGTGCTGCTCGTCCGCCCGCAGGGCCTGTTCGGGATCCGTTGACGTGAGCCGCGCCTGGCTCGCCGTCCTCGCCGCCGTGGTGGTCCTGCCCCTCGTCGTCCGCCACGCCATCGCCACCGAAATCTGGATCTTCGCGATCTTCGGGCTCGGCCTCAACCTCCTCCTCGGCTACACCGGGCTGCTCTCGTTCGGGCAGGCCACGTTCTTCGGCTCGGCGGCCTACGTGGGCGGCTATCTGCTCAAGCACTACGGCACGAACGTCTTCCTGGTCCTCGCCCTCGGCGTCGTCGTGGGCGCCGTCTCCGCGGCGGCCGTCGGCTATCTCTGCGTGCAGCGCTCAGGCCTTTACTTCATCATGCTGACCTTCGCGCTCAACCAGATGTTCTACTTCACCGCCTACCAGTGGACGAGCGTGACGGGCGGCGAGGACGGGATGCCGGGGGTCCCGCGCCCGCGCCTCTTCGGCGTCGGCCTCGACGACTCGCTGGCGTACTACGCCTTCGCCGCGGTCCTCTTCCTGCTCTCGCTCTGGGTCATGACGCGGATCGTCGAGTCGCCGCTGGGCAAGATCCTCGTCGCCATCCGCGAAAACGAGCTGCGCGCCGAGGCGGTCGGCTACGACGCCGCGCGCTTCAAGCTGCTCGCCTTCGTCATCGGCGGCGCCTTCTCGGGGCTCGCCGGCGTGCTCTACGCGATGCTCTTCGGCATCGTACCGCTGGAGGCGATCGGCTTCGTCTTCTCCGGCAACGTCGTCTTCGCCACCCTCATCGGGGGCTCGGGCTCGCTGTACGGCCCCCTGATCGGCAGCTTCGTCTTCATCTGGCTCTCCGAGTCGGTCAGCGTGATGTGGCAGCGCTGGCCCCTGCTTCTCGGGGTTGCCTTCGTCATCGTGGTGCTGTTCCTTCGCGGCGGCGTGGTGGAGGCGTGGGCACGCTTCTGGTCGTGGCGCGCCGGCCGCCACGTCGCGCCGGGGACCGCCGGTGACGCTCCTTAGCACCGAGGCGCTCGCCAAGTCCTTCGGCGCCCTCGCCGCCGTCGACGGCGTGAGTCTGGCCGTCGAGACCGGGTCGCTCCATTCCGTCATCGGGCCGAACGGCGCGGGGAAGACCACGCTCTTCAACCTGCTCACGGGCCAGTTCGCGCCGACATCGGGGCGAATCCTCTTCGACGGGCGCGACGTCACGGGCACGCCGCCCTACGGCATCGCCCACCTCGGCATCGCCCGCTCGTTCCAGCGGACGAGCCTCTTCCCCGCGCTCACGCTCCTCGACAACGTCTGGATGGCGGCCTTCGCGCGGCATCCGTCGTGGCGCGGCCTCGTGTGGCGGCGGGCCGACCGCTTTCCGGGGCTCGCCGACCGCGCGCGCGCCGCGCTCGCGGAGGTGGGACTGGACGGCAAGGCCGACCGGCCCGCGCGGGAGATCTCGCACGGTGAGCAGCGCCAGCTCGAGCTGGCCATCGCACTCGCCGCCGCCCCGAAGCTCCTGCTCCTGGACGAGCCGGCCGCGGGGCTGTCGGCGGAGGAGACGCGGCGCATGGTGGCCCTCGTGCGCACGCTCAAGGGCCGCTTCACGATCGTCCTCATCGAGCACAAGATCGACCTCATCATGTCGATCTCGGACCGGATCACCGTCATGCACTTCGGCCGCGTGATCGCCGAGGGATCGCCGGCGGAGATCCAGCGCAACCCCGAGGTGCGCCGCGCCTACCTCGGGGGAGTCGCCGCGCCGTGATCCTCGAGCTGTGGGCCATCGACACCTACTACGGGCTGGCCCACGTGCTCCACGGGCTCTCGCTCACCGTGGGCCCGGGCGAGGTGGTCGCGCTCCTCGGCCGCAACGGCGCCGGCAAGACGACCACGCTCCGCTCCATCACGGGCCTGACCCCGCCGCGCGCGGGCCACGTCGTCTTCAAGGGCGGGGACGTCGCGGGGCGCGCGCCCCACGAGATCGCGCGCGCGGGGATCGCGCTCGTGCCCGAGACCCGCGGCATCTTCTCGTACCTGACGGCGCGGGAGAACCTCGACCTCGCCCGGCGCCCCGGCTCGCGCTGGACCCGCGAGATCGCCCTCGAGCGCTTCCCCAAGCTCCGTGAGGTGCTGGACCGCAAGGGCCGCTTCCTCTCCGGCGGCGAACAGCAGATGCTCGCGATCGCCCGCGCCCTGATGACGGGACCCGAGCTGCTCCTCCTCGACGAGCCCTCGCAGGGCCTGGCCCCGCTCGTGGTCGAGGCCGTGATCGGCACCATCCGCGATCTCAAGACCGAGCGCGTGAGCATGCTCCTCGTCGAGCAGAACGCCGACATGGCGCTCCAGCTCGCCGACCGCGTCTACGTGATCGA
>Ga0105164_10001408_pt1 | contig 15452 bp, 11 predicted proteins | sample VDWuncwatermetaG_FD_89674 | JGI IMG/M metagenome (GOLD analysis project Ga0105164, IMG submission 89674) | Wastewater microbial communities from Netherlands to study Microbial Dark Matter (Phase II) - VDW unchlorinated drinking water | ecosystem: Environmental > Aquatic > Freshwater > Drinking...
CCTTAAAACAATACCTATATAAAGGCGGTAAGACCATCAATACTATTGAACAGAATAAACATAAATTAGCAGTCTCTGGTGCCTTATTAGATAAGGCCGAGTTGGATATCGTCTTAAATGTTCAAAAGGCATTTTACACACTCTTATTGGCAGTTGATTTTAATAATTTGAATAAAGGCATCTTAACTAATGCCCAGAAACATCTTCATTCGCAAGAGGCGCGTTACCAAAATGGCCAAACCTCGGAATCAGATATATTAAAGATTAAAGAATCCTCCAACAGCGTCGAAGAGGCTTATGAGGCATCTTTAAATCAGGTGGAGGCAAGCCAAGAATTATTAAGGAATTTATTATATTTGTCGAAAGATTTGAAGATAACACCCATTGCCCAGTTTATTTACGAACCCAGAGAGGTAGCTTATGACGAAGGATTCTTGCAAGCTATGCAAAATAGGCCGGAAATCAGGCAATACGAGGCACAGGAAAGAGCAGATAAAAAAGCAATTGAGATCGCTAAAGCCGATAATCGTCCGAGCATTTATGCCTCTTGGGATTATTATAGCCGCTCCCATGTTAGTGCCACTGCAGGTAGAAACTGGAATGATTATAATGTTCTGGGTTTAACCTTTTCCTGGCCGATATTTGACGGCTGGGCCACTAAAGCCAAGGTAGAACAGGCAATAATAGATTTAAAAGAGACACGGCTGCTTAAGGAAAAGATGGTCAAAGACATCGCCTTAGAATTAAAAAATGCCTATTTAGATTTAAAGAATGCGATTGCCAAAATAAAAGCAATGCAAGCCGAAATCAAAGTATACAAAGATGCGCTTTCCGTTATAGAAGAAAAATATAAAGGGGGTATCGCCAGTTCTTTGGATTTAGCGGATGCATCTTTGGGTTATCAGGTTTCTTTATTTAATCAAAAGCAGGCAATCTATGATTATATAATTGCAAAAGCTAAATTCGATAAGGCAACAGGAGGTTAAGATGAAAAAACGCAGCGCACTATTATTATGGATAATCTTTATTTTTACAGGCCTGGTTTTATTAAGACTGATTACTGCCAAGCCTGTTTCCCGGAAACAGGCAACCGGTAAAGTTACCTTAGATAAGATAGTGGTTAAGGTATCGCCGGTTGAAAAAGGAGATTTAAATCTCACTCTTTCTTACGTAGGAAGTATAAAGGCAAGAGATGAAATCAATGTCTTCTCCAAGGTTCCTGGTAAATTAGTGGAATATGCCGTAAATGAAGGTGAGGCGGTAGAAAAAGGCCAAACCATTGCGTTAATTGACCGGGATGAAACCGGCCTTAAATATGAATTAGCTAAAGTGGAATCTCCTTTATCCGGGACTGTTGGTAGGACGTTTTTGGATAAAGGAGCAACCGTATTAAGTTCATCGGGCATTGGCCAAGGGACACCTATGGCCATAATTGTCAACATGGATGAGATGATGGTAAAATTGAGCGCGTCGGAACAAGACGTACCGTATTTAAAGACAGGCTTGAAAGCAGAAGTAAAAGTCGATGCTTATCCCGATGATATTTTTACTGGCGAAATATCCAAGGTCAGCGAAGTGGTCGATACGCAAACCCGCACCCTGCCCATAGAGATAAAAATTCCTAATCTAGGCCACCGTCTTAAATCAGGAATGTTTTGCCGGATAAAAATCATTGCCTCCCAACATAATGACGTTTTAGTCCTGCTACAGGATGCTGTAATACAGGAACAAGACGCAAGTTATGTATTTGTAGTAGAGGACCATACGGCAAGAAAAAGAAAAATAACTCCGGGCATACAGGAGGATAGCCGAATAGAGATACTGGATGGATTAAAAGAAGGTGAAAAGGTGATTGTCTTTGGACAACAGGGATTAAAAGATGGGACATCTGTAGAAATAGCCCAAGAATAGAGGACCAAATTATGCGTCTGCCAGAATTTGGCGTAAAATTTCCGGTTACCAACCTGATGATCTTTTTTGCCATACTGATCTTAGGCTTATTTTCCTTGTCGAAACTTCCCATTGACCTGATGCCTGAGATAGAGCCACCGGTGATATCAGTAATCACGGTGTATGAAGGCGCGGGCGCAGAAGATGTAGAGAACAAGGTTACTGAGATTATCGAGAATAATCTGGCTACAGTTTCCAATCTGGATAAACTTACTTCGCGTTCTCTAGAGGGGCTTTCGGTAGTCAGCTGCCGCTTTAATTGGGGTACAAATTTAGATGAGGCCTCGAATGATGTACGGGATAAATTGGAATTTGCCAAGAGGTTACTTCCCGAGGAAATAGATACGCCTATCGTTTTTAAGTTTAACACTGCCATGATTCCTATCCTCTTCATCGGTGCCAATGCCAACCAGAGTTATTCCCAACTTTATCATATCATTGATAAACAATTGGTGGATTATTTAAAAAGAATTCCTGGCGTGGGTGCCGTACAATTAGTCGGTGCCCTGGAACGCCAGATCAATATTAAGATAGATCGCGCCCGTCTTGAAGGTTATAACTTATCTATACAACAGATAGTCGATAGGCTCGCCCAGGAGAATATTACTCTGCCCGCCGGAGATTTAAAGATGGGTTATTTGGATTATACCCTGCGGGTTCCCGGAGAATTCACGCATCCTTTAGAAATAAAAGATATTATCGTTGCGCAACAGGAAAATAAGATTGTGTATCTCAAGGATGTGGCTAGCGTAGAAGATGCCTTTAAAGAAGAGACGATGATTGTGCGTAGTAACAGCCGCTTGGGTCTTATGCTGATGATTCAGAAACGCTCTGGCGCAAATACAGTAGAGGTGGCCAAAAGGGTAAGAAAAGCGTTGGCAGGCGTGGGTAATCGTCTACCCAAGGATGTAAAAGTATTAGTGCTGATGGATAGCTCTGAACACATCACCCAATCCATAAACGACCTGATGCAGACGGTATATTGGGGAGGTATTTTTGTTATCCTGGTCGTCTATTTCTTTTTAAGACAGATCCGCTCAAGCCTAATCATCGCACTTACTATTCCCTTCTCTTTGATTATTGCTTTTATTTTTATGTATCTCTTTGGCTATACCATCAATATCATGTCGCTTAGCAGCTTAGCCATTGCCATCGGAATGGTGGTAGATAATGCCATTGTAATTGTCGATAATGTGATGCGTCATCGCGAAAGAGGTGAGAAGCCCAATGAAGCAGCCATATTTGGTGCATCCGAAGTGGGACTGGCAGTTTCAGCATCCACTTTTACTACCGTAGTTGTATTTTTACCTATGATGTTTTTACAGGGTATCACCGGGATAATGTTTAAGCAGATAGCCGTGATGATTACCATAACGCTTTTGGCATCGTTATTTACAGCAATGACATTTAGCGTTACACTTTGCTCAAAATTATTAAAGACCATGCCGACCGGGAATTTTAGAACCGAGAATAAATCACTTTATCAGCGGTTTTATGAAACCAGCGGACGTTATTTTGAATATATTGAGGCTAAATACTCTAGAGTTTTGGGTTGGGCACTCAGGCATAAAAAGACCACGGTTTTTATTGCCATAGCTATATTTATCTTTAGTCTGTTTTTAATTCCTATGATCGGCACAGAGTTTATGCCCGAGGAAGATACCGGCGATTTACAGATCCAAGTAGAATTACCTGTAGGTACAAGGGTCGAAGAAACAGATAAAACCGCCAAGAAAGTAGAGAATATATTTAGGGAAAATATCCCGGAAATGATAGATATATTTGCCCGTTCCGGACAATCAAGCAGCGGTAGATTCGGCGCGGTATTCGGGCAGAAGACCGGACCAAATGTATTGATAGTAGGCACAAAGCTAGTCAAGGTAGATAAACGCACTCGTTCAGTCAAAGAGATTGGCGAAGCAATTCGGCCTAAGATCCAGGCTTTACCAGGAGTAAAAAAGATTAATATCAGTGCGGGTTCGCCTTTTTCCAGATTGTTATTTGGAGGAGGAAAACCTATTTCTATTGAGATACTCGGGCATGATTTTACCCAAACCGATGAAGTAGCCTATAATATGAAGGCGGCGTTAGCGAAAATAAAAGGCGTAGTGGACATTAATATTTCGCGTGAAATAGGCAGACCAGAACTACAAGTAGAAATAGATAGGCTCAAGGCTTCTTCCTTGGGGCTAACGATGACACAGATAACCGATACTTTAAGAACTTATTTTTATGGCAAGACTGCCACTAAATACCGTGAGGCAGGAGATGAGTATGATATCTTTGTGCAGCTTAAAGATTCGGATAGAACCAGTATATCCGATATAGAAAATATACCTCTTTCTTCCGTTTCCGGTAAAATCATCCGTTTACGTAACATTGCCAAGGTAGTGCATAAAACCGGCCCTATTGAAATAGAAAGGCAGAATCAGGAACGCATTGTCAAGGTAGAAGCGAATACTTTCAGGCGTTCTTTAGGTGAGGTGGCTAATGATGTTCGCTCGGAAATAAAACGTATGAATATTCCCGAAGATATCGTTATCAATTTAGGTAGCGATGTCCAAGAGCAGATGAAGTCATTCAAGGATTTATTTATCCTGTTTTTATTAGGGAGTATCCTAGTTTATATGGTTATGGCGGCCCAGTTTGAATCGTTACTAGACCCCTTTATAGTTATATTTTCCGTACCTTTTGCCTTTACTGGAGTGGCCTTGGGGCTTTTCTTTGGCGGTATCACCTTAAGTGTAGTTTCATTTTTAGGCTTGGTAATGCTCGTCGGGATCGTCGTCAATAACGCTATCGTTTTAGTGGACTATATCAATATTTTGCGCGCAAGAGGCCTCCTGATGTATGATGCTATTACGCAAGGTGGCGCAAATAGGTTACGTCCGGTTTTAATGACTACTATCACTACTTTATTTGGGATGCTGCCTCTGGCGGTAAGTAGGGGCGAAGGTTCAGAGCTTTGGCGTCCGCTTGGCGTAAGTATGATTGGAGGGCTTTCTATATCAACTCTGATTACCCTAGTTTTGGTACCAGTTATATACGCTATATTTAAGGAAAGGAAAAAGAGGAAAGTATGAAACTGATACTGATTGCTTATAATGAGGCCATAGATGAAGAAGTAATGCAGGTTTTAGAACATTGTGGCCTAAAATATTATACTAAATGGCAGCGTGTGCTGGGTAAGGGTGAATTAAGCGGAGCGCATCTGGCTACCAGCGTCTGGCCAGGAGAAAATAATCTTCTTGCCGTAGTTTGTGAGGATAATCAAGCTAAAGCACTCTCATCGTGCGTAAAAGAACTACGCCAAAGATTAGCTAAAGAAGGCATCAAGGCTTTTGTCCTGCCAATAGAAGAGGTTACTTAACTTGCAAAATTCCTCACCAGTGGTAAAATAATAAAGCCATGCGCACAGTAGTATATTATAGTAATCAGGATTTGAGAATAGAAGATATGCCGCGGCCTACAATCGGGGAAGGCGAACTTTTAATACGAGTTGAGGCTGCAGGTATCTGCGGTAGTGATGTAATGGAGTGGTACCGTCGGGATAAAACTCCTTTGGTTTTAGGTCATGAGATTGCGGGAGTAATAGAAGAGGTAGGTAAAGACGTAAAGATTTATAAAAAAGGTGACCGATTAGTCTGCGCACATCATGTTCCCTGTGGTAGGTGTCATTACTGTTTAATGGGGCATGAGACAGTATGTGACACATTGCGCAAGACCAATTTTGATCCCGGTGGATTTGCAGAATTTGTTCGGCTACCCTCTATTAATGTAGAAAAAGGCGCATATCTTATCCCCGATGATTTATCTTTGGAAGAAGCAACATTTGTGGAACCCCTTGCTTGTGTTCTTCGCGGTCAAAGGCTAGCCGGTGGAGTAAAAGGTAAATGCGTCCTGGTCATAGGCAGTGGCATAGCAGGAATTCTACATATTATGCTTGCCCGCTATTGCGGAGATAGTTACATTGTAGCTACAGATATAGTAGAATATCGACTGAAGCAGGCCAAAAAATTTGGCGCAGATGTCAGTATAAATGCAAAAGAATACTCACCTAAAGATTTACAGAAATTAAACCAGGCAAGGCTTGCGGATCTGGTGATTGTTTGTACAGGTAATCCTTTAGCGATTTCGCAGGCCTTAGAATCTGTGGAGCGCGGCGGCACAATACTTTTTTTTGCTCCCACAGATGAGGATAGAGGAATCCCGATTCCGTTTAATAAATTATTTTGGCGCACAGAGATAACTTTGACTTGTGCCTATGCGGGAAGCCCCAGTGATTACAAAGAGGCGCTGGATTTGATAGATAAGAGAAGAATCAATGTTACCGGTATGATTACACACCGATTAAGTTTAAAAGAAATAGGTTTGGGCTTTAAGTTAGTAGCAGAAGCCAAAGAGTCTCTAAAAGTAATTATATATCCACAGAAATAGGAGGGAAGAAAATATGGACTGGGGAATGCAGAATAGGATGAAGAGGATATTTAAGGAAGATGGTAAAACCGTGATGTTAGCGCTAGACCACGGATATTTTTTAGGTCCAGTGAGCAGATTAGAAGAGCCACGTAGAACCATTGAGCCATTAATTCCTTATGTGGATTCCCTTATGCTTACCCGGGGGGTTTTACGTAATTGCATTGATGCCAAATATAATATCCCGATTGTGCTTAGGGTTTCAGGCGGTAATAGTATTATGAGTGAAGATTTGTCTGATGAAGAGATTACGGTTTCTATGCAGGATGCTATACGGCTTAATGTTTGTGCGGTGGCGTTATCTATATATGTGGGTTCAAAACACGAACATCAGACTATCATTAGCCTCACCAAACTTATTAACGAAGCAGAAAACTTCGGTATTCCCGTATTAGCAGTTACCGCCGTGGGTAGAGAGCTAGAAAAACGCGATGCCAAATATCTTTCTTTGTCCTGCCGTATTGCCGCAGAATTAGGCGCACATATGGTAAAGACCTATTATTGTGAGGATTTTGATAAGGTGGTTAATTCCTGTCCGGTCCCCATAGTTATTGCCGGTGGGCCTAAGATGAAAAGCGAAGAGGATGTTCTGAGTATTGCTTATAAAGCCATATCTGCCGGCGCAAAAGGCGTGGATATGGGAAGAAACATCTGGCAGTCAAATTGGCCAATAGCCATGATTTCTGCTATACGCAGCATTGTGCATAATAATGCCTCGCCTAAGAAGGCATTCGATTTGTTTAATAGTTTAAAGGCCAAAAAACCAAAATAAATCTCCCCACAACAATACCTAACTTCAATATTCCTATTAAGTTTTATTCCTGAAAAAAATTCCTTGACAAATCCCCTTCTTTTTATAAAATATAGTTAAATTTTAATAGTAAAATTTTACTATATCTCATAAGGAAATGGATATTATGAAGCTGCTAGAAAATAAAGCCAAAGAATTCCCTAATAAGCCTGCCATAATCTTTAAAGACCAGCCTACCACCTTTAACCAATTAAAAGACTCTTCTTTTAAATTAGCCAACAGCCTCATAAATTTGGGTATAAAAAAGGGCGATAGGATAGCAATATATCTTCCTAACTGGCCGGAATATATTTACAGTTATTTAGCCATATGGAGTTGCGCTGCCTGTGCTGTGCCTTTGGATTTTATGTTGACGCAGGAGGAGTTAATTTCCTGCATAACTCATTCTGGGGCAAAAATATTAATCACCAAATCTAAGAGCGATGCCTCTTCTTTAGTTGCGCTAAAAAAGAAATGCCCTACCTTAGAAAAAATTATTCTCTGCCACGAAAGAATTGATGGCTTTTTATGTTTTGAGGAGTTGATAGAAAAAGAGGCAAGCAAATTTAAGGCAATTGACATTTCCGATGAAGATTATGCCTGTATATTCTATACCTCAGGAACTACCGGTAAACCCAAGGGCGTATTATGTAATTATCTTCAGTTAACCGCTCCCGCTAAGGCAATGGCATACTTTGTGGATTTAAATGAAAAGGATATTGCTTTATGCAGTGCCCTGCCATTTTCCCATTTAGGCGGCCTCGTTTTTATTCAGGCTATAGTATTTTTGGGGACAACTGTAGTTTTGATGGACCGCTTCGTCCCATTAGAGTTTTTAAGGAATATTCAGAATTATAGGGTTAGCTGTTTCTGGCTTGTGCCTTCTATGTATTATGCAATCCTGCAATTAAAGGAATTTGAAAGTTCTGACTTATCAAGTTTAAAATGGGTTTGTAGTTTTGGTGCACCTAGTTCGGCAGATCAATTACGGAAGTTCCATAAGTATTGCCCTCAAGCAGAATTTTTTCACGGTTGGGGTATGACCGAAACTCAGGGCCCATCTATAGTTACTCCCAGAGGCTCAAAAAATATAGAAAGCGTAGGCCGACCCACTCCATGGATAGAAGTAAAGTTATTTTCCGCCGGAGGCGGATCCGCCTGTGGCGGAGACGAAACCGAGACAGAAGTACCCCAGGGCCAAGTAGGCGAAATAGTAGTAAGAGGTTGGGTAGTAACCGATGGATATTACAAAGACCCGGAATTAACTGCCCAGACCATACGCAATGGCTGGTTTCATACGGGTGACTTAGGAAGGTTCGATGAAGAAGGTGACCTCTATATTGTGGGAAGAATTAAAGAGATGATTAAGGTTGGCGGTGAGATAGTATTTGAGCCAGAATTAGAATCTGCCATACATAAGCACCCGGATATTGCTGAAGTAGCAGTGATTGGCGTGGCAGATAAATTGAGAGGAGAGGTTCCCAAGGCATTTGTAGTATTAAGAGAAGGAAAATCTTCTGATGAGCAAGGCCTGCGTTACTTTTGTCGTCAGCACCTGGCGCATTTCAAGATTCCCCATTATTTTGAATTTAAGACCTCACTTCCTAAAACCGGAAGCGGAAAGATTGATAAGGAAAATTTAAGAAAAGAAGCTAAAAGATGAGAAGATTTCTTCACTGGTTTAGCCACGGTTTAATTAGATATAGATACGGTTTTTTAGGGATATGTCTTATTGTAAGTTTATTTTTCACTTACCAATTAAAAAACCTCTCCTTTAATACTAACCTGGGCGACTTCTATCCTTTAAAACATCCCTACTTAAAGATTCAGAATAGACTCACCGAAGTCTTCGGTGGGCTGAATCAGATCTCCATTGCCATTGAGGTAAAAAATGGAACCATCCTTAATCCTATAACCTTAGATAAGGTCTGGCAGATTACCAACCTTCTCTATTTGACCGATGGTATAAATGCCGGCAGAGTGGTTTCTCTTTCTGCCAGGAAAGTCAAGCATATAGAAGCAAACGAGGAAGGATTTACTACGCAGTGGTTGATGCATGACCCTCCAAAAACACAGCAAGAAATAAATATCCTTAAAGAAAGGATTATCAGAAATCCCATGGTGTATGGCCTCATGGTCTCCGAAGATTTTAAAGCGACCCTAATCCAGGCAGATTTTGAGTCAGAGGTTTCTACACGTAAGATATTTGACATTTTACAGCGTATAAAAATGCAATATCAGGATTCAAATCATACTATTTATATTTCTGGCCAGCCGGTTCTGCAAGGTTGGCTGGATTATTATCTACCGAAAATGGCCAGTCTTTTTATTTTTACCATTTTAGCTATGTCTTTGGTTTTATTTAATGCCTTTAAATCCAAACGCGGAGTGCTCCTGCCTTTGTTGTCTGCTTTTATGGCCACTCTTTGGGGATTAGGCATGACGGCAATGCTTGGTTATAAACTTACACCCGCAACCGTCTTGGCGCCTTTTCTTATTTTTGCACTTGGCGTAAGCCATGCCGTGCAGTTCATCAAGCGTTATTATGAATATATGAGTAAGCACAAACGTAATTCTAAGGCAGCAGCCATACAAATTACCCGTAATTTATTTGTTCCTGCGTTTACAGGGTTACTTACCGACGGCATTGCACCCTTTACCTTGTTTTTTGTGCCTTTAGGTATGGTAAAGAGTCTTGCTGTAGGAATTGGTTTTGGAATATTAAGTATATTTTTTAGCACCATTATTTTAGTGCCTAATCTGCTTTCTTTTATGAACCCTCCTAAGCGCCTGGAGGTGATTAAAGAGGAAAGAACGTCGCTTACCAATAGAGTTTTGCGTAGTTTTGCAAATTTAGCAGTAAATAAACGCTCACGCTGGATAGTGCTTAGCACATTTTGCCTTTTAACATTAATTAGTGTCTGGGGTACAACACAATTGGTAGTTGGAGATAAAAAACCCGGTACGTCTTTGCTTTACACTAGCAGTGATTATAACCAGGCAGAAAAATTCATTAGCGAGAAGTTTTCTACTTCTGATCCCTACTATATATACGTAGAAGGCAGGAGCCAGGATGTCATTTTAGAGCCTGAGGTCCTTAAAGAAATGGATGGCCTGCAGCGCTATCTGGAGAAAGGAATAAAAGGCGTAGGCAGGACGCTTTCTCTTGTGGAATATATAAAAGGTATGAATATGGCGATGTTTGAGGGTAGGCGGGAAGAATTTAAAATACCCGATAACGATAGGACTATTGCGGAGTACATGTTTTTATATTCGTTGACCGGTTTTCCCGGAGATTTTGACCCAGTAGTTAATCCCAACTATCAATACGCCAATATCAAAATTGACCTTATAGACCATAAGGCATCAACCATAAATATTGTGCTTGATAAAACTAAAGAGTGGATAAAGACAGAACATAAGGCTAAGGATGTAGAGTTTTATTATGCGGGAGGCACTATCGGAATGTTGGCTGCAGTTAACCAGACCGTCAAGCCAATGTTGAGCGCCAATTCCATAGGGACTGCGACGCTCGTGCTATTATGCCTTATAGTGGCATACGGATGGGTATTAGGCACAGCAGTTCTCTTCCTGCCTTTGATCTTCAGGACTACGCTTCTTTTAGGAATATTGGGTTTTTTAAAGGTAGGTTTGACCGCGGAAATAATTCCGGTAATTGCCTTAGGCATAGGCTTCGGAGATGATTTTGGTATATATATTGTATCACGGGTTATGGATGAGCTAAAAGAAGGAGGTGGTGTGTTAAAAGAAGCATTAATTGAAGCAATGTCTACTTCAGGCAAGGCTGTATTTTTTACGGGCTTAAGTTTAACCATCGGCATAGCTACCTGGATGTTTTCTCCCATTCTTCTGCAGGCCAGATTAGGTGCGCTTTTGAGCTTTTTAATTTTATTTAATGTTATCGGCACCTTAATTGTGTTGCCGTCGATGATTATGATTATTAAGCCCGATTTTTTTAAACGATAATTACAAAAGGAGGCAGGGATGAAAAAAATAATTTTGTTAATGGCAGCTATGGCACTTGTCTCTAGCGTGGCTTTTGCAGCGGAACTAGAGTATCTCCAGGTCTACACGCCCAAGGACGGCATGACTGCAGATGAGATTATGCAGATTGAGTATTTTGTCAAATATACAAAATTTGCCCGCGATATCGAGTTACTAGGCAAAGCCTATCTTATTGACAAATCTGGCGCGGTAAGGGAAAGAGAGACATTAAGACGAAGAATCACTTTAGGAAGAAAATCCGACGATATTGCCTATAAGGACCTGGTTATGTTTACGGGACCCACACAGGTAAAGGGCTTAGCTACACTTGCCTGGACATATATGAATTCCAAAAGACAGCAGAATTCCTGGCTTTGGGTTCCTTCTCTAAAGAAAATCAGAAAAATCTCTGCAGCCAATGCTGATGATTCCTTTATGGGTTCTGACTTTACGGTTGAAGATATCCTGACACGTCGCTTTGAAGATGAGACTTATACTTTGCTTAGGGAAGAAAGCTTTAAAGGATATCTTTGCGAGTTTGACAAAAAGACCTATTTTAAAGATGCACCCTGTTTTGTGATTGAATCCAAACCCACAAGGTCACCTTGGTACTATTCTAAAAGGATACTCTGGGTAGATAAGAATACTGGTGGGGGTATCTATGAGGAGATGTATGATCCCTTAGGTAGAATGTTTAAGACCATATTTAAAGACTTCCAGATATACAATGTAAATGGTAAGGAATACGCCACCCAAGTTTTATTGGAAGGTAGAGACTTAAGAACGGGACATCGCACGGTAATAATTAATAGTGATATAAAATTTGACCAGGACCTTTCTGAGGATTTATTCACAGAAATGGCTCTTATGCAGTCACGCTGGTAAGGGGGTGAAAAGATGAAAAGGTATGCATTAGTTTTATTGTTGTTTTTGCTCTACGGTTATACTTATGCCGCAGAGAGAATTTCTTTAAGTGGTTATATTAAAAATGAGACTTCTATTAGAATAAAAGATTTTAACAATGATCTAACCAAGGCCAAAAATATTGTCGAGCTTGCCGGTGAATATAAGATTAAAGACGATGATTTAGTATTTTTTGCCAAGGTAAAATACTGGTATGATGCGATGTATGATTCCAGAGAGGAATATGATTCAGGTCAGCACTATCAGGGCCATATTCAACGCACGGATTGGGTAAGGGATTGCTACATAGACTATACCCGGAATCCTTGGTTCTTAAGGCTCGGTAAGCAACAGGTGGCCTGGGGCCAGGCAGATGGGATCCCTATCTTGGATAGAGTCAACCCCTTTGATTTGACTGAATATTGGCTACAGGATTTTGTGGATATGCGAATTCCTTTATGGATGGCAAATATAAATTATTCTCCCAAGTTAAATTCTAATTTGCAGCTTCTGATTATTCCGGATTTTGAGCAGTCAACCGCTGCCTATCCATATTCGCCCTTTGTTTTTTATTCAACTACTCGCTTTGAGAATTGGAGGAAGGCTCAAACAAATGTAGACTTAAACATCTATTATCCTGAAAAAAAGTTTGAAAATTCTACCTTTGGCCTGCAGTGGTCAGATAGAATTGGAGACTTAAATTATACTTTAAATTTCTTGTCTGGTTATTATTACTCTGTAAGAAATTATACCATTTTCGTAAGTCCAGGTAATTGGAGGGTTAATAGGTCATTTAAGCGCTGGAAGATGTATGGAACTTCGATGAACAAGACCTTCACCAATCCCGGTCCTTTACAGGGCATAACCTTAAGAGGAGATTTTGCCTATTATGATGATGAGCCGATGTATTGGGGAGACCCTGTTATTGCCTCCTCTTCGGGTATCAAGCGCTTGGATAATATATTTTGGCTAATGGGATTGGATAAATATGTGGTGACCAATTGGCTGGTGAGTTTTCAATATGCCCAGTATATCCTGCAGAATTCCAAACCCGGTGCAACCACTCCCCAAAAAAACTATTTCTTTAATCCCTATACCTATGGCCCTCAGGATCCGCTTGAGCATATATTCTCTTTGAAAATCTCCACTGATTTTATGAATGAGCGCTTAAAACCTGAGTTACTGTGGAGTTTTACCGATGATAATCAAGGCAGGCTTTCGCCAAAGCTAACTTATGAAATGAAAGATAATCTCTGGTTAACTTTAGGTATTCACTATTTCTACGGCAACCTATGGGATAGCAACGGTCAATTCCGCGACCAGAGCCAGTTCTATACCCAAGTAAAATATACCTTCTAATTCTTTAAAAGAACTTCAGTTAAAAAAGGATGCCTTTTATTAAGGGCGTCCTTTTTTATGATATAATATAGCAGAGGATTAATATGCAGGATATCAAGGGATTAACACAAGAGGAATTAAAAAATATTTTAAATAGCTGGAAGCAAGAAGGTTTTCGTGCTCAACAGATTTTTGCCTGGATATATAAAAAGGGCGCTAAAGAATTTAACCAGATGAGTAACTTACCTTTAGATTTAAGAAGACTTCTAAAGGAATTTTTTCATCTTTTTAGCTTAAAGTTAATTAAAAGGATTAAATCCATTGATGGTACAGAAAAATTTCTTTTTGAATTGCAGGATAAAAATTTTATACTTTCGCGGCCAAAAACCTTGCCTTTTAAGGCAAGGATGGATAATGGCCGCTCAAGTATTTCGCTTCAGGAAACCGCGGGCTTTAGCCCGCGGAGCTTCATTGAAGCAGTTACCATACCTACAGAAAAAAGAGTTACGGGTTGTATATCTACACAGGTTGGCTGTAAGTTTTCCTGTAAATTTTGCGCCAGTGGCTTATTAGGTTTTAAAAGAAATTTAACCTACGCTGAAATGATTGAAGAGGCTCTATATTTAAAAGATAATTCTAAAAATAAAAAATTAACCCACCTTGTGTTTATGGGTATAGGTGAACCTTTGGATAACTACGATAATGTAATCAAGGCAATCCGGATTATAAATTCACCCTACGGCCTTAACATTGGTGCACGCAGGATTACTATTTCTACTTGCGGTATTATCCCGGGAATTAAAAGATTATCAGAGGAGGGGTTACAGATTGAATTATCTATATCTCTACACGCCGGAGATGATAAAACGAGGTCGCTTATTATGCCAGTCAACAAAAAATATCCCCTGCAAGATTTAATAGCCGCCTGCCGCGAATATATGGAAAAGACAGACCGTCAGATTACATTTGAATATGTTTTGATTAAGGGAATAAATTCGGATTTGCAAAATGCGCTAAATTTAAGTAAAATATTAAGAAATTTAAAACTCTGTAAGGTTAATCTTATTCCGGCCAATTCCATAAAGGAACTTAGGGTAGAGCCACCTAATAAGTTAGAGATTTTATTATTTAGGGATTATCTTCTAAGATCTGGGATAAATGTAACCTTAAGAAAGCCGCGCGGTGAGGATATCGAAGCTGCCTGCGGACAGTTGAGGCTACGATATGTTAAAAAATAAATCAATAAGAAAGCTCGTTATATTGGTTATTGGTTATTGGTTATTGGTTATTGGTTTACAAGGCTGTGCCAAAAGAGAGATTAAAAATATAGATTCTAAAGGCAAGAATATCATCTGCTTTGGCGACAGCGTCACCATAGGCTACGGCGCAGAAAAGGGCCAAGATTATCCTAATGTATTATCCAAGATGGTAAATGTCCCGGTAATAAATTCCGGCATTGATGGAGATACTTCTGAGGGAGCAATAAAACGTCTTAAGTCAGATGTATTGCATAGAGATCCTTTTTTGGTTATAGTTGAATTCGCAGGAAATGATTTTTTAAGAAGGATTCCCTTTGAACAGACCTGCAGAAATATAGAAGAGATAATAAAGAATATACAATCTCAAGGCGCAATGGTAGCAATAACGGATATAAGTGCAGGTATGATTATGAGTAGTTACAGGAAAGAATTTAAGCGCCTGTGCAAAAAATACGATGCTATTTTCATCCCCAGTCTTTTTAGCGGTATCCTTACTAACCCATCGCTAAAGAGCGATGCCTTCCATCCCAATGCCGAGGGCTATAAAATTATAGCCCAGCGGATATACCGCGCTATAAACCCTTACCTTCAGAAAAACGCGTTACTTAGGCAATCTCAAAAATAAAGGCAAACTCCCAAGATTAAGCTTGCCTTTTATAATTTTCTCCCGCCGAATTTCTCTGCTACATAACGTGGTAGAGCCTTTGGGGTCAACCCTGCACTATGGTGCC
>Ga0105164_10001409_pt1 | contig 15451 bp, 8 predicted proteins | sample VDWuncwatermetaG_FD_89674 | JGI IMG/M metagenome (GOLD analysis project Ga0105164, IMG submission 89674) | Wastewater microbial communities from Netherlands to study Microbial Dark Matter (Phase II) - VDW unchlorinated drinking water | ecosystem: Environmental > Aquatic > Freshwater > Drinking...
TGTGCCCAATGATCGCGAATTGGTTTTGCCTTTGGTGATGGTATTGTGACCAAAGAAGCACTGAATTATCAAGTCATTGACCTTCACCCGCAAATCAGCTAAAGACGCGGCATGCAGGGCGACGTACTCATCAAAATTTTAGGGGCAGCCACTGGCTTTTTGGTCATATGGCTGGTCATGTCTGAACGCGATCCAAAGCCGAATCCAAAAAAATAATACAGCTCGACTCCACTCACCCCACACTTTCCCAAGGAAAAATCTCGATATTTTCTTTTTTGAGTGAAAAACGTGCTCCACAAAGTGCATAACAATGGAGCGGTTTGGCCATTTTACGTTTTTGGAAAGCTTTTAAAATTTCCACTTCACGCAAATCCAAAGACTCTTGATCAAGAATTTTAATTGCCGCCATTTGGCTTGTATCTTCAATTATGAAATGAATTTTGCCGCCAGCGCGCGAACGAAAATATGTCATTTTTGTCAGTGGCGCATCATGGTATGAAATAAGGGCGTCTAATTCGGTTTTGATGAAAGTTTCGATGCATTTGTAAAAAGGTGCGCCCAAGAAATGGGCAAGTGCAACGTCTAAAAGATAATAAATTGGTTTGCCCGTACCTGCCGTGTGCGGAGAAATTTTATTAATAACAAATAGCGTTTCCATAACCATCAGGTGGGTTTTGATGCGACGCAAGTCACGTTTGAGAGTTTTGGCAATATTGCCGGCAGTCGGCTCATCCAGTTTGATGATCTGTTCTAGAACCAATAAACACAAATCAGCATCGATTTTGGTATCCGGGAACTGCTTGGCGTCGCGCTCGCAAGTCAGTTTGATCCAATCTTCGAACAGACGATTTCTTTCGGAGTCATCGCGTACGGAAAACATTCCGGGCATGCCGCCAAACTTGATGTGCTTCATGAGTTGTGCTCGATTGACACGTGAATGATCCAAAAAAAGTTTTTTGAGATTAAATTCTCTGAGGGGCAGATTATTTGTTTCACCGATAGTGAGAGGATAAAGCCGAATGCGTGCCATTCTGCCAGTCAGAGATTCGCGCACACGACTGAGGTGGGAAAATTCGGTGGAACCCAAAAGCAGATAGCGCCCAGGCCGAGGTGCTTGATCGACGACCAATTTAATAGCATCGAAAATATGGTGGGCTTTTTGTGCTTCGTCGATGATGAGAGGGGCAGCGTCTTCATGCTCTGCCAAAAAACTGTCAGGACGATCCTGGGCAAAGTCAGCTAAAGCGCGGGCATCAAAAGTGACATAGGTAGCTTTGGGCAAGCCTTTAGCAATCACGTCGCGGACCAAAACACTTTTTCCAGTTTGTCGTGCGCCCTGAAGAGTCAAAACCCGACTGAATTTAAGCCTTTTGAGGATGAGATTCGTTGCGTAGCGTTTCCTAAGATGAGACACAGGGGGAATTATACCATAGTATTTTTAGACAATCAATGTAGAAAAATATCATAGTATGACTATGACTTTCCTTTCAAATAACTCGAAATCGCTTTAAATGTAGCGCCACCCGAGCACCCCATCATCTGAAAAACGAGCGTCTCCGTGTTGGTGAGAAAAGCGTCCGCCTGTTCCATGAGCGCGAGACCATTGTCATAATGTTCGCGGCCACGAGCGATGGTGGCATCGACACACATAAAAACTTCATATCCGCGCTGACACAAATCCAAAACCGTCCTTAAAATTTTTAGTACACAATTGTGTACGTTATTTTTTAGAAAGAAAAAAAATCGCACAACTAAAAGACATCTGTGTCGAGAACCTAAATAGCAAACGTTTTACTTATGACTGGTTCAACAATCCTAACGAAATGAGAAAAATATGCAGATTAAAAAATTTGGTACTTCAGTAAGGTTTTCCCGCGTAGACGTCCAACATAGGAATATTCGCACAATTGATTTTTCGGCCCAAGGTGGGCGTTGTTATATGGTTCAGGATGAACCTCCAGGTGGGATGGGAACGAGTGGCGATAGAAAAAAATCACCTGTCGACAGAGCTAGCTTTCCAAGGACTTCAGTGCATCTTGGTCAAACAGCGACCTCAGCCTCCATCAGCTCAACTTCACCCAGAATCCCAATCTTAACGACCAACATCTATGGCAACCCAAGTGATCCGCGCACTACAGCAGCTGTCAGTGGACGCATTTACACAGTCGGGAATTCATCTCGACCAGCCGATATCACAAAAATTGTAGCCGACATCACAGTGGTGCCCCATTGGAATGCAGATACAGCTAATGGCGGGGGCAGCCTCGGTGGTGTAGCCGCAAGTTGGAAAAACTATGGACGCACACTGGCTAGAAAAGGCCAAACACCAATCCAAACAGCCATCGATAATGGCATTGATTCCTATGTAAAATACAGAGATGAAAGGCCCACCCACAGTTTTACGCCAGGACAGTATGCGCGTATTCCAACTGGCTTGACCGGCGAAGATGCCGAAAAATGTCCAAAGATTTTCCTTAACATCGCCTCTGTCCCTCCCTCCGTGCTAAAGCGTTCAGGTCAGGCTGCGCAAAGTGAACGCATGGAATATGTGCAAACCATTGTCAGATCCGCACTTGATGGTGTGCTTCGCTCAATTAAACAAAGTGATCTGCAACCCAGTCTGGATAACCCAATTCGTGTCAGCATGCCGTTATTATGCACAGGTCCCGATGGCGCTGTCAGCTATGAAGAAGCCGCAGCCATCATGCTCAAAGAAATAGGCCAGTTTATACAGGAACATCCTGGCATTGATTTCATTCTCCCTATTCACAGCGGAAACGACCAACATTTTGATGCTCAAGCATGGACTCGATTCGAAAAAATCATGTCAGGCGATAAGGAGATACTGAACAGTCTAAAAATCCCTACTATTCTTCATCCAGAAGACATGCTGGATGAATTCTTGGCCCCTCTGCGCATCACGGATACAGCCAAAGGTGTTACCTTTGATGGTGACTATTTTAATACACACTTTGCAACTTGGAAAAAACAAACACTCGCAAAGTTAGCCACTGTCACAGCTGAGAAACTGGCCCACAGTCCAAAAGATGTTGCGGCTATTTTTGAGACAGAAGCTCAGGCCTTAAGCATCAAAAATCTGATTAAGTGGGATAGTTTTACTCGCTCAGAACTCACAGATAACTACTTAACAGTCGCTGAGGTCACGAAGGCCAGTTTAAAAGCCTTACTCGATGCCCCAGATTTGGCTGAGGATGTTTTTTCCAAACTCCATAAAAAGATCGAAACCATGAATGCTCTCGAAGGTTTTATGGGAGCCGACAAAATGGATGAACTCATTGCAGCGACCCTATCCTCAGTTCTATCTTTCAAAATGACAGAAAAATATGAAGCCATTTTAGAGCAATTAAAATCTGTCATAAAAGAATCTGAGGGAAAAATAACCGAGCTTTCAGGTAATATCCATGAAAGTGCCGCCCAGCTTAAAAAACTTGAAAAAGACCTTATTCGCAAAACCAAAGCACTCGAACTTGAAAGCAGCCGATTAGCTTCGGCGCAACAAGAGATCGATGACACATTAGCTGCAACGACCGAGGAAATAAATAAAAACACTTTGATTAATGACAGACTGGCAAAGGACAAAAGGAACAATGAACTAATCATAGCTAGATTAACGGCAGAAAAAAATAATTTAGAACAAGAAAGAATCTCTCTCAATCATAGAATTTCTGTCCTACAATCAAATTTGAGTTCAGCGCAAGCCACTCAAACACAAGCGGCCAGCACGGCCTCATACACTGGATCTCTCTATGGGCGTTCATCAGGTTAATTTAAAAAAGCAATATCACCCAATGGTTAAAATTTTTCACAACCAGCAGCTTATGCACTTCAATATCAATTCCAGCATGCTCTTACTGGAATTATTTGAGCGAGGAATTGATATTGAGATCTTGGACAAGACACATAGTCTTTTCCAGGCAAGCTTTGGTGCGCATACTGAGCTCTTGCATGATGTTTTCTTTTTAAAAACACCTGAAGTCTGTAAACGGTTTTTTGACCACAAACTTGTCGCCAAAAAAATCCTTTCAAAGAATGGTATCCGCACGCCCGAGGGACAGTCTTTTGAAACTCATGACGCCATGCACGCGCAAATCTATGCTGAACTAATCGGCTATCCTGTGGTCATCAAGCCATTGTTGGGAGTGCAAGGCAACGGTGTATTCTGCCAAATAGAAACAGCTGAAGAATTTAAAGCTGCTTGGCAAGTTTTCCAACAGCATTGGGGCAAAGAATATACCGAAGTTCTAGTAGAAAAAAGTTTTACGGGGGATGAATTTCGCATTTTCATTACAGAGACTGGGGATTATGCCGCCCTCAAACGTGAGCCCGCTTCCGTGATGGGTGATGGCAAAAAAACGATTGAAGTCCTCGCCAGACAAGAATCTTACCGACGATTAAATCCACGCAAAACTTGCGAGGGAGAAATCGTCATCGACGAAGTTGCTCAACTGTTTTTGGCCAAGCAGGGTTTGACTCAAACAAGCATTCCTCAAAAAGACAAAAAGGTATTTCTGCGTGCCAACAGTAATTTGAGCACCGGTGGCAGAGCCATTGACTACACAGACCAGATTCATCCAAGCGTCATTGCGATTTGCCAAAAAGTTTTACAAAGCACACAGGGTTTACCCTATGCAGGCATTGATTTCATGTCGCGAGACATCACTGCGGATCAAGGCAAGAATGATTATGTGATCCTTGAGGTCAACGTCACACCCGGCATTGGGATTCATGTGAATCCAGGATCTGGCCAATCAAGGCCTGTGCCTGCCATGATTGCTGATATTATTTTCCCTGAGACAAAGAAAATAACACTGAAAAACATAAATCCATCGAGGGGCAAAACAAAGACTCTAGAGTTTTTACACAGCTGATCAATATGACACCTGGTATCCTAAACTCTAAAGGGCGCTTACCTTTTGCTCAAAGTGGCAAACCTCGCACAACGCACCAAGGCATCCACACGAGACTTGGCAGTCATTTGCAAGGGAATCCTAAACAAACACCAGACCATGTTGTTATTGGGTCTACGCCTGTTCCTCATCTTTTAGCAGGGCGACCTAATGATATTCGTTTTACACCCCTCTCTGGCCAACATTGCGTTCCTGCATTAGCCCAAACTGGTGTCATCAACCCCACTCACCCAGCCCACGATCTACTCCAACTGACACTCAATGCCGCTCTACCAATAGGACTCCCTCACGATGCTCCTATGCACTTGGTTGACGATAATGCCGGAACTATTATCTTTCATGTGACCACAGCGGCAGCTCCCCTCGAATTAGCTCCAGCAACAGGTCAATCAGAGACTTCAACCACTCCAATTAAAGATGAACCTGACGGTGGAAGTGACAACGGCGGAAATGGAAACAATGGCGGTGGCGGTACGCAAAATAAAGTTGCGCCCATTCAAGTCATGCCTCGCTTTACACACGTGGTCGAAATTGACCGAACAATTATTACTAAAGTCGAACAATTTACGCATGACATCAAAGAGCTGCACGAAAAGTTTGAAGATGTGAATCCAATTCACATGGCCATCGATCAAGCGGTCTGGTGGAGACAACTCACCGCACTTGATTTTCCTCACATTGGCGCTGAGGCCATGCTCAAAGCTGGCGCCATTATTTTTGCTCGATTTCAGGATCAACCTTTTAAACGCGAATGGGCTGAACTCCAGTTTATGGCTAATCTGATGGGCAAACCAATGCCTGAAGCTGCAAAAGTTGAAAACTATTTGGCCACTGATGAAGCGGGAAGAAAAGCCTACATCACACGGCATCACAATAAATTACTTGATGAACTCAAACTATTTGTTGCTGGCAAAGTGACTGTATCTATCAATTTTGATAATACCAGTTTTTGGGAAGCCATTTTTAGAAGTGCCATCCATGATGCTGACAGCACTTTTGCTGCTTTTGCCATTCAAAAAATCCAAGCAACGGATACCGCCAAAGCAGAGATCTTGCTGAATGAAATCATCAACAAAAATCCTGACTGGTTTGACTGGATACAGGATATTCGTTTCCAGGAGGAAGAGCCAATCGACATTCCCACAGTTAATTTACCAACTGATATCGTTAGTCATATTACCGCCTATATTAATGCCACAAAAACTAACGACATCACACTTGCCAACGAAAATATTACTAAAGTTATGAAGGCCTTGTGGGCAACTAATGATTGGTCAACGATCATAACAGGCATGACGGCTATGGCCGAAAAGCGTATTCCAACTACTGCGGCTCCCACTGCCCCAGCTCAAATAGCGCCCAAGGCAGCCAAAACTAAAATTGTTCCAAGTACGTTTGCTAGTTATCCAAGCGGAGGCCCCCAATGTAAAAGTGTTCCAGAAGCTTTTGCTAAGCTGGCTCCAGCTAAAAAAGCTGCCCTTGTCACAGGATTCTCTACAGCCATGTTTAGAAAAACATGGCTAAATAGTTTAACCAATCAAGGCTTAAGTCTTATCAATAACAGATTGCTCAACGGCATGGACATTGCTGATTATGTGGTAGAAATTTCTAGCCAAATTCATGAGCAAAATAACACGTGGACGGCTGGCCAAATCCATCGGTTGCAAGTGCTAGCAGAATTAGCCTTTACCTATAATCGTATCGAAAGCCAAAATGCAGCAAGCGCGGCTGAGTCTATCATCAATGGCCTTCATGAACTGCTCACCTCTTTTGCTGGCGGGCTTCCCTCAAGTCTTGCTGAACTCAACGACAAACTGGCTAAACTAAAAACTAATCCAAATGCGTCTGTTCCACTTGCTCATCTTTCACCAGCCGCCTTAACTGTGTTGGCCTTAGAGCCGCCTACCGCTGGAGAAATTAAACTTAACAGTGATTTAGAAGTCTCTGTTGTGGAGCATTTTTTAAATGGCTCAACACGGGCAGGTGATTTTTATAAGCCTATCTGTGAAAACCTCGTCTGCACAGCAATATTAGGTGAGGCCACTGGAGCCGAGTTAACATCTCAACAATTATTTGATCTGCTTTATGTCCTGCGTGGCATCAATAGGGTTGGCGACATCTTTAGCAATTTAAAAGAGGGCTTAGACATTGCCAACGACCGTGAAACCGTGGCTGCACCAACCAGCACGGGAACCAGCACAAGTCACCAGAGTTCCCAGCAAGGTGGCCAACAGTCTCAGCAAAGTCCATTTTCTTTTGACACTTTACAAAAAGTCGACATCAATGAAATCCCAGAGGAATTTAGAGATTTGATTCCGAGCATGAAGGGTAAAGTCCTCTTCCCTCGCTTCAGAGGTTATTTAGATGAGTTTGCCAAATTATACATGTCTGGCAAGCGCATCCCCATTCGCCTTTTTGGCCCCCGAGGATCTGGAAAAACGACTCTTCCCGAAATGATGGCCGCTCAACTCGGCATCCCCGTTTTGAGTTTTACCAACTCCCAGCGAACGGACACGAGTGACTATAAAGGCTCCTATACCGTTGAAAGTGTGCTTATCCCTGAGTCTGACATGAGCGCTGAAGAAAAAGCTGCGCACGCTGTTGGAGCAGAGCATTTTGAAGGCTTTGCCGGATTCAAAGATTCTGGCAAAGTCAATGAACAAGGCAAACGCGTACTGGCACCTGTCTTCAAAGAAGGCGTTATTGCCAAATGCATTCGTCATGGATTCTTTTTAGTTTTGGATGAGTGCGACTTAGCTAGACCAGGTGTCTTGGCCTTTTTATATAACTACATTCAAGTTAACGACGAAGTGTTTCTCTCCAATGAGTTTGGTGATTTAGAAAAAGTCCCCGTGCATCCTCGGTACCGCGTCTTTGTCACAGAAAATGGTCTCGAAGAACTCGGCCGCGAAGAACATGACGAAGCTTTTTTACGTCGATTTGTCTCTTATTATGTTGATGATTGGGACGAAGCCGAACTAACTCAAGTCATTTCCGAGGTTTTTCAAAATTTAAATGGTACAAAACGTTGGAACGATGATGTCAGCAAGCTATTAGCGAAATGGCATATTACCGCATTGAATATGGCAAAAGGAAAAGAATTTACTTTACCCAATGGCAGAAAAATTAAACCACCAAAACTAGGGGAAACCATAACCCAGAATGTTGATTACTCTCCCCGTTCCATTTTGAGATTTTGTCATGAATTGGCCACTGGGGGAATTACGATTGAAAACATTGCCCGCGCCGTCCGTGCTGAATACGTCCTCCCTGTCGCAGATGACACCGACAGAACGCAAGTTTGGGGCCAAGCAAAAAATCTCCTGGGGCCTTTGCTCACAAGCTTGGGCACCAATAAGTTAGATGCGAGTAGCATTCCCTTAGTCACAAAGACAAAACTATCCCAAGATTTCTTCGGTGGGGCCCCATTACCTGAAGAAAGAAATTTTTTCTGGACGCAGCAAGCCCTCAATGTCTGCTACGAAATTTGCCGCAACTTCAAACTTGGCTACGACACAATTTTAATTGGACCTGCCGCCCAAGGCAAGTCACGTATCTTCCGTATGGCAGCCAAAATTTTGGGTCTGCGCTTTTTAGATATCAACATGGGCCCCGATACCGACAAAACTGAACTAGTTGGTGGCATGGGCATCAATCCCAAAACAGGCGAATTACTTTTTAAACCAGGTGTCGTCTATCGATCAGCAAAAGAAGGCGGTTTGACCCTTGTTGATGAAGCTTTTCGTGCCAAGGGGACCATGCTAGAAGAAATTTTTAACCCTGGCATGGATGGGCGCCGCAGCATTTATGCGAACTCTCCGTCTTACGAGGCCGTGCGTCGCCATCCAAAATCACTTTTTGGATTCGCCACAAACCCTTACTGGGGAAACTTTGGTGATTGTGAGGAGTTCTCATCAGCCCTCATGAGTCGTATGCGCATCGTCATTACTGATGGCGTGGATTGGTGCATGGAAACCAAAGACAAGATCGATATTATCGCGGCGCAGAATAGCAATCCTGTCGCTGCCGATGCCGTCAGTTTTACAGCGGCTCAAGCTGCCCGGCAAGCGGCCACAAATTTTGATGTGGCCACGGCATCACCGCCAAACAAAAAAAAAAGTCCTGAACTGACTGGACCGGCAACGGTTGCGCAAGCTCGTCACACGATTCAATTCTCTGATTTCCGCCTGTCTGCCGATGGCCGCTACATGGATCTCGATATCCATGCGGATTGGAAAAAACGTCCATTCAATCTGCCAGAAGGGCTCAGCTTTGACACTAAAGAAAAGAAATTTATTCTTCTACAAGCTGATGGCAGCCGCACACCAATTGATCCAAAAACCATGCGCAGCGTTGGCCATGTGATGGATTATATTAAACGTAAAAATCAATTCGACATGCTGCCAACTGGAGAAGTGTACAATATCAACTTCAATGAATTTGGCACCAACGTCACCTCACTAGCGTCACGTGAAATTTATTTGGATATCATGCAGATATTAGTCATCGGGGCTCAAGCGGGTTCTGGCATTGCCAAGCACGAGTACGCTCATGCCACAATCGATGATGGGCACCCATTCTATGATGCTTTTGAGCACGGCCGACTTTACGCTAACGTCGTGGGTGATCCTCGTATGAATGAATTCCCACCAACTGTTAACGAAAATTTCCGGCCCGAAATTATGGCCGCAGCCCATTTGGCTTTTCCAAAAGATATGACAGATGAAGAAAAAGCCGGCTTTGCAAATGTCCTGCCTCATCTTCAATTTGCCCATAACATTATTTATTTTTGGACCTATGGTCAGAACATGCCGTGGATCACAGATGCGCGTGTTCTTGATGCGGCAAATAAAGCTCTCCCTATTTTGCAAAAGGCATTTAAACTACATCCCAAAACGCTCAGCCGAGAGGATAAGAAAGAGTCAAACGAGCAATTTTATGCTTTGCTTGATCAAGCTTGGGAATTTTATAAAGAGCTTTTTGATGAAGCTGCCAAAGAATTAGCAGACAAAATAAAAAATGGTGAAGATATAAATAAAATTATTGAGCAAAATACCAAGCCGCCTTTCTCACAAAAACCACCCCAAGCTAGACAGCCCGGTCAGCCGCCTCAATCACAGCTGCCCCAACAGGCTAAGCCAACACAGTCACCCCAACCTGTAAATCCCAATCAGGATGAAAATGAAGCGGACAAACCTAGTGAAGCCGGACAACCTAGCGAAGCCGGACAACCTGGTGAAACTGGACAACCTAGCGAAGCCGGACAACCTGGTGAAACTGGACAACCTAGCGAAGCCGGACAACCTAGCGAAGCCGGACAACCTGGTGAAACTGGACAACCTAGCGAAGCAGGACAACCTAGCGAAGCAGGACAACCTAGCGAAGCAGGACAGACTGGTGAAGCAGGACAACCTGGTGAAGCAGGACAACCTGGTGAAACTGGCAAACCTGGTGAAACTGGCAAACCTGGTGAAACTGGCAAACCTGGTGAAACTGGCAAACCTGGTGAAACTGGCAAACCTGGTGAAACTGGCAAACCTGGTGAAACTGGCAAACCTGGTGAAGCTGGACAACCTGGTGAAACTGGCAAACCTAGTGAAACTGGACAACCTGGTGAAGCTGGGCAAACCGTGGACACACCTAAATCACAGCCAACACCAGAGGACATTCAAGCGGCCGTCAAAGAAGCTTTGGACAGAATCAACGGGGCGCAGGCAGACAAACTCGAACCCAAAAGTCCGGCCGCTCGTGCAAAACGGCAAGAAGCCATCGACAAAGCTAAAGCCAATGCCAGTCATGTGGCCCATCCCGGTCAAAAGCCGGATCCATCAGCACAACCACAAAAACCAGACGCCAATACAAATAGTCCCTCAGCTCCACCCGTCACACCAGTTAGCATCACCTTAACTGATGCTGACTTAGAGTCTATCAGTAACAAAGTCACAGCCACTGCCCAACAAGTTGTCTCTCATAGCCTTATGCGCCAATATGTCCCCGGCAAAGCCGCTGAAGCCGCACGCCGAATGAAACGTGCCCTGCCTCGTGAGAGCAATGGCATGGATGGCCCTTACCCATCTGGAAAAATGGTAGATCGAAAAGCTGCCTATCGATTGGCTCAAGCCGTTCCCGATCCTAATATATTTTTACGCGATGGAGCGCCTAAAGACTATAGTGCTGGCATCATCATGGTCGATGACGTCTCTGGTTCAATCAGTGGTGAGCCTGGAGCCATTGATAATTCGGCCACAGCCTCCGCTGGTCTTTACCTTATGTGCGAAGCAACAAAAGTCGATTATGGTCATATTGTCTTTGGCAGCAACCACAGATGGATCAAAAAATTGGGGGGGAAATTAGGCAGTGAGCCAAAATTAAATACCCTCCTTGCCAGCAAGATTGCAGCGTACCAAGACAGAACCATCAATGCTGGCACCAACATCACCGATCCTGTCAGTGCGGCAATCGCCTCACTCGGTGAAAAAAATTACAAAATCAAATACCTCGTCCTCGTCACGGATGGCCAGGACATACAGCAAAGTAGCAACGACCCCCGTGTCCCACGCATGTTGCGTGGAAAAGACCTAGCTCAATTACGGACCCTCATGCTTGAGTATGGGATCCATCCTATCGTTATCGCCATTGGTGATGCTCAGCATTATATACCAGCCATATTTGAGCCCCATGAATACCGATTTGCCGATGTGGCCCGCAGCCAGATTCCAAATTTAATTGTTGAAATCATGGAAGAAGTCCACAAACGCCGTTTGGATGTGAAACATAAACCAAGGCGTATGCGGCTGTAAAAGCCACTTTTCGCTAAAAAATTAACTTATTGATTGAAGTCATGCTTTACTTTGTTAAAATGATCCTTGGTGTTGAGATAGGAATACTATGAAAAAATTTGAACCTACCCCCCTTCAGATAATCAAGCGTATCGATATTCCCTGCGGACAGACCTATTTGATGTGTACACAGGAAGGCTACTTCCTAGAAGGCGGCGATGTATACATGAGCCGTGAAACAGCTTATGGGACACGGCCCTATCGATTTGATGATTTTGTTTTACCTTCCGATCAAAACAAACGCGTGATGACAATTTGTACAATGGCCGGCTGTCCGATGGGCTGTGGTTTTTGTGCCTCTAAACGCTCTTATAAAAGAAAACTGTCTGCCGAAGAAATAGTCGGGCAAGTTGATTTCATGATTGAGAATGGCATCCCTCTAGGCCGCAATCCCGATCTCAATCAAGCACAGGAATTACGTATTTTGTACACGCGCATGGGAGAGCCCATGCTAAATGCTGAAAATGTTATTGCCTCAGTGCGAGAATTTATTCATCGCTATCCGAATGTCATCATTGGAATGAGCACAAGTGGCATCCATAAAGGTGTCGATAGATTCTTAGAAAATCCTGACATCCTCCCTCATATGGACATGCAATTTAGTCTGCATTCCACAGACGATGTGGAACGCCAAAAACTTTTTGGTGTCAATGTGGGGCCTGGAATCATGTCAATCCCACAAATTGCGGAAGTCATCCCCAAATGGTTTGCTGTCACGCAAAAGAAACTCTCTCTCAATATGATTTTATTGAAGGGATATTCCTACAATATAAAATCCCTGCTTAATCATTTTGATCCCAATCAAATCTGGCTACGACTCTCACCTTGGAACGTAGTTGAAGAGGCCAAGATCGAAAAAGGCTATGATGATCTTCTCAAAACAGAAGATGTGCTGAATAAAAAACCGATGAGTAGTCCAGAAATAAAAGCTGTCATTCAGGAAATCGAAGCCTGCGGCATCAGCTATGCCTATGCACCTGCCATAGATGAAGAAATCAAATATCAAGTGGCATGCGGACAAGCCCTGGAAGCTTTTAAAAATGAAACTCGTCAGACTAAAACTCTAGCGATTGCGGGGTAAATAAAAATCACCCCATGCAAATTCTCTTTATTCATGTTGCAGGCCGAACGGGCAATCGCCATAGAACAAACCTGATTCCAAATGGACTTTTCGGCCTAGCGGATGGGCTTGACAAATCTGGACATAAAGTCACCATTATTCACAAAGAATTAGAAGAGACTTTATCCCCACATTTTGACTTGGCAAGTTATGTGACAACAACAGCTTATGATCTAGCTTGCTTTGATCTCTACTTTCATTACCAATCACATTCCGTCTTAGAAGCCGCTCGCTTAGTTAAAAAATATTCACCAAGAACCCACATTCTCTTAGGTGGTTTAACAGCTTCGATTTTCGCGAATGAAATCTTAGAAAACTTTTCTTTTGTGGATTCTGTTTTAAAAGGGGATTGCGAACAACCCATTCTTCAATTGGCTAAAGCCTTGGAAGAAAAAACGACATTGGCGGCTGTTGCCAATTTGCATTACAGAGAAAACAGACTCATTCTCAACAACCCCATGACTTATGTGATCACACCAGAAATTTACAAGAACACCTCTTACGCCAATTACAAACTTCTTAAAAACCATGACGTTTATTTCCATATGCGGTTAAACTCACCAAATTTATCTAATATAAAACAAACCTATTATTCATTTGGTCGTAGTTGCCCAAAAAATTGTAGTTTTTGTGGCGCCTCCCACAGCGTGGAAGCTTTGATTAATGGACGAAGAACAACTTTTCTAAAAGATGCTTCTTCTGTTGCAGCTGATCTTAAAGCGGCTAAAAGTTATGGCATCACTCACTGGAATGCTGGATTTGATCCCTTGTCAAATCCTGGCTATCTCACTGAGCTCTTTAGTATTTTGAGAGCTGAGAATATTCGATTAGACTTTGTCTTTGATTCCTTTGGCCTACCAACTGATTCTTTACTTCAAGACATTGCTAACACCTTCAACCCGCGACCAATTATCAACATCTCTCCCTATTCAGGCTCAAGACGTGTCAGAATCTCTAATGGCACAAGTAACTATACCAATGATGAATTGATAAATTCTCTTACTGAAATGAAAAACCACAACTTAAGATGTAGTGTTTATTTCACAGCCGGCTTATTTAACGAAACAGATGATGATGTCGAACAAACAAAGACTTTAATAAGAAGCATTCGCCAAAAGTTCCCTGAATTCCAGATCCACGCACAAGCCATAGAGATAGAGCCTTTTTCGCTAATCTCGCGTAAAGCTGATGAGCATGGCATAAAAAACCACCCTCAAACTTTTTTGGATTATGTCAGACTGCATGCAGCAGGAGATGACATAGCCTATGAAACAGAGTTTTTTAATTTTACGCAAATCAAAGACATCGTAAAGGAATACAATGTGTGTGCGCAAACAACCCCATATTGAAATTAAAAATCTTCTCGACTCCCTCTCCAATGATTTGAAATCAGGCGATAAACACACCTGGATCTTGAACAACTTACTACGTGATCTCAAAGCGATTGAGCGCCGCATGAAAAGCGGTGAGTACGCAGATACCGATTTTGAAAATAGAAATAGTTTTGATATCCCCAGACGCACTCGAGAATTTTTCCGTTATTTTCGCGGCTACATGCGACAGGCCCAAACTTGGAAAGTTCTTCTCAAAAACCTGCCGATGAATTCTTTTCCTAGTCTAATCAACATCTGCCCAGGCTGGGCACCAAAAATTGAACTAGCTCTGCATTTATCTGGTTATGAAGGCCAAGTCATTCTCTTTGATAAAAACCAAGATTCTCTCACAAGCCTAATGGACTTCCTTGAATTCTTTGAGCCACGCTTCACACTCAAAACAGTTCTCAGCGATGTCTATTCCTTACCAAAACCGACTGCCAAACTTGTCATTGGCAACCATATCTTGGATGACCTTCTATTGAACAAATTTTGTCAGGATCATAATCTGATTTTAGAAGATGTTTATGAGTCCGAGTCAACCTACAAAGAAATCATTCAAAAGATAATGACACGAAAATTATCTAAAGAATTTATCGCTGAAACGGCACAAGCTCTACAGGCATTTTGTGAACCTGGTGCGACGCTCATTTTAACTCAATACCCAGCGCTAGCTGAAACAGATCTTACCCTGACTGATTGGACAAGGTTTTGTCATGATTTTCTATTAGCTTTAAAAGCGATTTTTCTACAGCTTGGGGCGGTTGATGAAGGAACGACTGTGCTAAAGGGCTTAGAGACACAAACTGCCAAATATTTCTCTGCTGAGCATGCTATAGTGCTAAAAACAAGTCCATATCGTCAACAGCTTGATCTATGAAAACACGGTTTTGGATAACGAATTAGATGAGGCAACTTTTCATCATGAATGCGAATAATCATCTCCAGGCCATTGGTGTTGTACCGACGACAGCGGCCAATACGAATGCAAATCCAGATGATTCTTCAAGTTCTGATAAAGAAGAAGACAGAGAAGGCAAACAATAGACGGCCTGCTGACCAATCGATTCATTGACCTTCACCCGCAAATCAGCTAAAGACGCGGCATGCAGGGCGACTTACTCATCAAAATTTTAGGGGCAGCCACTGGCTTTTTGGTCATATGGCTGGTCATGTCGGACCGCATGCCAA
>Ga0105164_10001411_pt1 | contig 15449 bp, 15 predicted proteins | sample VDWuncwatermetaG_FD_89674 | JGI IMG/M metagenome (GOLD analysis project Ga0105164, IMG submission 89674) | Wastewater microbial communities from Netherlands to study Microbial Dark Matter (Phase II) - VDW unchlorinated drinking water | ecosystem: Environmental > Aquatic > Freshwater > Drinking...
GGCGATCAAAGAATACAAAGAGGTCTTGGAGTACGATTTCAAGAATCCCTACCTGCACTCAAGGCTCGCTGTGGCTTATTTAAAAACCGGCGATATCGTCGAGGCAATCAAAGAATTCCGGATGGTTCTTTATTATGAGCCGGCCGATGTGCAGACAAGATTTCTCCTGGCCTTGGTCTATACCTCTTTGGGGAAGCTTACCGAGGCAACTCAGGAATACGAAGAAATACTCAAGATGAACCCCCACGATATTTTGGCCCTCGCCTCCCTGGCCGACCTCTATGTGACTCAGGAAAAGTCCTCCGAGGCAATAGGCGTCTATGAGAACCTCTTGAAAGAGAAGCAGGATTCCAGCGTCATCCATTTCAATCTGGGGATAATTTATTCTAAGCTAAACAAAATTGATGAAGCCATTGAACAGATGGAAAAAGCGGTTGCGCTTAACGGCCGCTATGTACAGGCGATATTAAGTCTATCCATCCTCTATGAATTGAAAGGCGACCTTAACCAGGCTATATCTGGTTATCGGCAGGTTCTGGAGTTGGAACAGGATAACCTAAAAGTTCGCGAACTTTTTGCCCAGGCCCTTTATCGCAATAAGTTAGACGCGGAAGCAATCGAGGAATATCTTTTGCTTATTCAGAAATATCCGAGCAAACTTGAGCACCATATGGAACTGGCCTTTATTTATATTCAGGAGAAAAAATACTCTCAGGCCATAGAGGTCTTACAAAAGGCCTTGGGCTTGAATCTAAAAGAGCGCCGGGATGACCTCTATTTTCTCTTGGGCCTGGCCTATAATTTCAACCACAATAACGCAGAGGCAAAGGATGCGTATCTCAAGGCCATCGAGGCCAATCCCAAACATTCCCGGGCCCATTTTTACCTCGGGGCGCTATATGAGGATATAGGGGAAAAAGACGAAGCGATTAAAGAATTAAAAACGGCCATCGAGCTTGATTCCGAGAATGCGGATGCCTTAAATTACCTGGGTTACATGTATGCCGAAGAGGGTATGAATCTTGATGAGGCAATTGAGATGATTAAAAGAGCGATCAAGCTCGATCCCGAAAACGGTGCCTATATTGACAGCTTGGGCTGGGCCTATTTTAAAAAAGGGACGTTCGAAGAAGCCCTGAAACACCTGGAAAAGGCCATAGGCCTTCTCTCAACAGACCCCGTAATCTATGAACATTTAGGGGATGTTTATTTTTATAAAGGCATGACGGATAAGGCGCGCCAGGCTTGGAAGAAATCTTTAGAACTTGACTCCCAGCAGGAGAAGGTAAGAAAGAAATTAAAAGGGTTAGAGAATCTTAAATGATATTTTTGCTGTTAAATGCCTAATAACTAGATCTTAATGACTACTAAATCTCCAGGCTATATGAAAAATCCCAAATCCCAATACTACCAAATCCAAAATAAATCCAAAACCCCAAATTCAAAATATAGAGTTTTATTCTCGATAAATCATGTTGGCCTGCAGTTTGGTATTTTGGATTTGGGATTTATTTGGTAGTATTGGTAATATTTGAAATTGGGGTTTTCTGCTCATTCGTCATTAGGGATTCGAGATTATGAAAGACAAATATCCACCCGAATTGATTCGCCAGCTGGAAGAAAAATCAAATAAAATCCGGCGCATGATTGTCGAAATGATTTCTCATGCAGGCTCGGGTCACCCCGGCGGCTCTTTATCTTCGGCTGACCTGGTTGTAAGCCTGTTTTTTTCTCATTTACGACACGACCCCAAGAATCCCAGGTGGCCTGAGCGCGACCGTTTCCATCTCTCGAAAGGACACAGCTGCCCTGTTTTATATGCCGTTTTGGCTGAATGCGGATATTTTAAAAAAGAGGAACTGTTGACCCTGAGGAGATTAGGCGCGCTTCTCCAGGGCCATCCCGACCGGCGCACTCCGGGTATTGAAGTGGCTAGCGGATCATTAGGCCAAGGTCTTTCCGTGGCTTTGGGAATGGCTTTGGCTGCCAGACTTGACGGTCGCGACTATCGGGTATATTGCCTTATGGGTGACGGAGAAATTCAGGAAGGGAATATCTGGGAAGCAGCCATGGCCACAAGCCACTATAAATGCGATAACCTCTGCGCTATCTTAGATTATAACGGTTTTCAGATCGATGGCCGAACCAAAGACATTATGAATCTAGATCCCTTGATAGATAAATGGCGTTCATTTGGATGGCATGCCATCCAAATCGATGGGCACGATATAGCCCAGATTCTCCGCGCCTACGATGAGGTTGCCTCTACAAAAGGTAAGCCCTCGATAATTATTGCCAAAACCGTCAAGGGTAAGGGTGTTTCCTTTATGGAAAACACGGTTGACTTCCACGGTCGGGCCCCCACTGCGGAGGAAACCCAGAAAGCCCTGGAGGAATTGGGCTAAATTATATTGTTATACTGCTATACTGCTATACTGCTATATTGCTATACTGTTGTATTGTCTTAGGAGGAGATTAACAATTTGGCAATAGAACAATAGAACAATGGAGATGTTATATCAGCGCGATGTTTACGGCCAGACCTTAGTTGAACTGGGTAAACGCAATAAGGACATAGTTGTTCTGGATGCGGATTTATCCAGCTCAACCCGCACTTCGCTTTTTGCCCGCGAATTCCCCCAGAGGTTCTTCAATTTCGGCGTTGCCGAGCAGAATATGATGGCCACCGCTGCGGGGCTTGCCAGCTGCGGAAAGATTGTCTTTGCCTCCACCTTCGCCATTTTCGCCAGTGGTCGGGCCTGGGACCAGGTACGCAATTCCATCTGCTATAATAATTTTAATGTCAGAATCGTGGCCACGCATGCCGGAATAACCGTTGGCGAAGACGGAGCCAGTCATCAGGCAATCGAGGACATAGCCATACTGCGGGCTATCCCCAATATGACTATAGTTGTGCCTTGCGATGGGCCGCAAACCCGAGAGGCAATCTTGGCTAGCGTAAGCTATCCTGGGCCCATGTATATCCGCCTGGGAAGGACAAAGGTACCGACAATAGAAAATAAAGGAAAATTCGAAATTGGCAAGGCCTATTCCCTTTGTGAAGGACGGGATTTAGCCATTGTTGCCTGTGGAATTATGGTTAATGAGGCCTTGGCCGCAGCCAAAGAGTTGAGTAAGGAAAATATAAAAGCAACCGTATTGGATGTACCTTCAGTCAAGCCCCTCGATAACGAAACCATACTTAATCTTGCCAAAGCTACGGGCCGTTTTGTCGTCTGCGAAGAACATATGGTTACCGGAGGACTTTCTTCGGCAATTGCTGAGTTCTTAGGCGAGACCTATCCTATCCCTATTGCCCGGGTTGGTGTCCGTAACCGTTTCGGTCAGTCGGGTACCCCTCAAGATCTTTTAAAGGAATATAACCTTACCTCTCAAGATATAATCTGCGAAGCGAAACGGCTAATGAGACAATAAACTCCTTATACTCCTATATCTACAAAATAAAGGATATATCTTAATAAGTAGTTGCGTTTACCGTAAACGGTAAACGGTTCACGGTAAACGTAACGTTAGCTTACAAAATGGTATGCGCAAGTTAGAGATTCTCTCACCCGCCAAATTAAATCTTTATCTAAAAGTAATCCGAAAGAGAAAAGACGACTATCATGAAATCGTAACTGTTTTCGAGCGCATAGCTTTGGCTGACCGGATACTTTTGGAAAAGACTGGAAAGCAGATTTCCCTCGCCTCAAACCGTAAAGACCTGCCGCTCGATGAAACCAACCTTGCCTTTAAGGCAGCCCTGTTTTTCTCTCGAGAGCTAAAAAAAGATTTTGGGGTTAAGATAAGGATATTAAAAAATATTCCCCTCGGAGCTGGCCTTGGCGGTGGTTCGAGCAATGCCGCGGCAGTTTTACTGGGTATTAATCGTCTTTATGAACTGGGACTGGATATATCTCTGCTTGTAAAATGGGCTAAAAGTATCGGTTCGGATATAAATTTTTTCTTAAGCGAAAGGAACTTCGCTCTGGGAAAAGGACGCGGAGAAAAAATTTATCCTTTAAATTTAGATACACAATTGTGGCAGGTTCTGGTTTACCCGAATATAACCATTTATACCAAAGATATTTATAATACCTTTGAAATTGGCTTGACAAAGGAAGCTCCAGATGTTAAAATCTTGCTTACCGCATTACGAGAAAATAATCTAGATGCAGTAGGGAGAACTCTCTTTAATAGCTTAGAAGAGGTTGTCCTAAGAAAATATCCGCTCCTCTCTTTTTGGAAGAATAAATTGCTTTCGGCCGGAGCCAAAGGAGTTTTGGTTTCGGGAAGCGGTTCTTCAATTTTCGGGGTTTTTTCTAACCGAAAGGAGGCGGAGGCAGTAAAGAGGGAATTGGATAAGATAAAAGGAGCGAAGATTTTTGCGGCTTCAACGTATTAAAGGAAGCCAGAACTCATGAAGCGATAGCGAACATAATCCTTCGCTAAACTCAGGATTATGTCTTGAGCGAAGTCGAATGGGCCGTTCCGCAAGTTGTCTGCTCATTGGAGGTGCTACGGTGGAAATAACCGAGGTGAGAATCTTTCTGAAGGACAAGGATAAAACCAATCGGAAACTAAAGGCTTACGCTACAGTTACTTTCGATAATGTTTTTGTGGTGCGCAATATCAAGGTTATCGAAGGTAATCATGGCTTATTTGTGGCTATGCCTTCCAGGAAAGTACAGTCTCTTTGCCCTAAATGCGCAGGTAATAATGCCATACATAGCCGTTTCTGCAATCAATGTGGCCAGGCCCTGGCAACACAACCGCCAATCGTTGAAAGCACTTCTTTGTCGGACCGACAGGCAGAACACCGCGACATCGCCCATCCCATTACCCAGGAATTTCGGGAGTATATTCAGAAAAAGGTATTAGAAGCCTACGAAAAGGAGACCCAAAAACCTTCGTCCGTTTATTAATTTAGTTCCTATTTAGCTAATTCATATTTCGTCTCCCTTCTAAGTTAGAAGTATTCCGCGGGAAGGGGTTTTTTATCAAATGAGGACGCAACTTACGGAAAACGCGGAACTACGCAATACAGGTTGTGCGTGGTTCGGCGTATAGTTCCGCGTAGTTCAGCGGATTAATTGGGGAATTGTGTAGTGGTAGCACACCGGCCTTTGGAGCCGTTAGGGGAGGTTCGAATCCTCCTTCCCCAGAGCCAATTTCAGCCTTTGGCTGAAATTGGCAGAGTCCCGCCGCATTCTTGCAGAATGCAAGAAGCGGGACGGTCTAATGTTCAATTGTTCTATTGTTCAAAAGCGTAGCTATGTTAACAACTATCCGAAGCATTTCGGATGTTAGGAAGATATGAAAACGCAACATAAAATCATTATAGGTGATTCAAGACGGATGGAAGAAGTATCGGATTCTTCTCTCCAGTTGGTCGTTACATCGCCACCTTATTGGCAACTCAAGGATTATGGTAGCTTTGATCAAATCGGGTATAATCACACCTACGAAGAATATATCAATAACCTTAATTTAGTTTGGTCTGAGTGTTATAGGGTTTTAGAGGGTGGTTGTCGGCTTTGCGTGAACATCGGAGATCAATTTGCCCGTGCGGTATATTATGGGCGATACAAGATTATTCCCATTAGGACTGAGATAACAAAATTTTGTGAAACAATCGGTTTTGATTATATGGGAGCTGTTATATGGCAGAAGGTCACTACGTGTAACACGACAGGCGGCGCTACTGTTATGGGCTCCTTTCCGTATCCCAGAAATGGTATTTTGAAGTTGGATTACGAGTTTATCCTAATTTTCAAAAAACAGGGCATTTCAAAACCAGTTAGCAGTGAAATACGGGAAAAGTCAAGAATGACTACGGAAGAATGGAATCAATATTTTTCCGGTCACTGGAATTTTGCAGGAGAGAAACAGGATAAGCATTTGGCGATGTTTCCCGAAGAATTACCAAGACGGCTTATAAAAATGTTTACATTTGTCGGCGATACTATTCTCGATCCTTTTTTGGGTAGTGGAACAACAACGTTAGCCGCCAAAAATCTTAATAGAAATTCTATTGGATATGAAATCAATACCGATTTCTTGCCCGCCATAAGAGAGAGAACGGGGTGCGGTCAAAATTTATTTGTTGATGGTGTAAAGTTTGAAATATCAATACAAGAAAAGAAGACAGTAAATTTCGAAGAGAAAATTATGAAATTGCCATATATTTTTAGGGATCCTATTAAATTCGATAAAAAGATAGACCCTAAGAAGTTACAATTTGGTTCAAAAATAGACCAAAACGGTGGGCAGCGAGAGGAATATTTCACGGTTAAAGAGGTAGTGAGCCCAGAGGATTTGAAATTGAATAATGGCTTGACTGTGAGATTGTTGGGTATTAAACAAGATACGATAAGAAACGGGAAGGCAACGGAATATCTGACTCATAAGACGCAAGGGCAAAAGGTATTTCTAAAATATGATCAGGTGAAATATGATTCTGAAAATAGACTAATGTGTTATTTGTATCTTAGGAATAAGACTTTTGTAAATGCTCACCTCATCAAAGAAGGGCTTGCGCTTGTTGATACCGATATGGCATTTAAATACAAAGAAAAATTTATAGAGCTACAAAATTCGGAGCACACTCATAATGAAAAATAAAAGATGTTCAAAAGATTTTGGGAAAAAAGAAAAAGTGCTCAATTACGCCTGCCAAACATATCAATTATCTCGCCCTAACAAAGTAGGTGCGGTAATGGCTCTTATCCGTGAATGCCAGCCTAAGTCTATATCGGAGTGGGAAAAATGGTATTTTGAAAAGGCATATACGGATGGGAAAAATCCGGTAAAAATTACAAATGAAGTTTTGCAGGAGCTCGGGGAAAGACTTTATGTAAAAATAACAGAAATCGTCATTCCGGAGTGGCAAGATGCTTTTAAGAATTTGACCCTGCAGGATTGCATTGACTATATCTGCAATCTTACAATTCAGAGAACGTATGATGGTTTTATCCGTGAGAAATCGGTTGTTACTGATAATATTGCAAATAAATTTCCAGAAGTAAAATTTGTCGAATCTGATCCAGAGCTTGATCACGCAGGTGATATTGATTACTTAGGACATGTGGGCACCAAGGCATTTGGGATTCAAATCAAGCCAGTAACGGCTAAAGCAAACTTCGGTAATTATTCAGCTACCGAAAGAATGAAGGCGAGTTTTCGTGATTTTGAGACAAAATATGGCGGTAAGGTTTTTGTTGTTTTTAGCATTGATGATGAGATAAAAAATACGGATGTGCTCGAAGAAATTAAGAAAGAGATAGGTCGTTTGAAAAAAGGATAAGAGGTAGTTATAAACAAATGAAAGATATAATCGCTATAGTTCTGGCCGCGGGAAAAGGCGAACGCATGAAATCGAGCCTGCCGAAAGTGCTGCATCAGGTATGCGGCAGGCCGATCATTAGCCATATCCTGGATAGGCTCCGGGAGATAGGCATCAAGAAAATCGTGGTGGTGGTAGGGTATAAAAAAGAATTGGTTATACCTCATCTGGGAAAGGCAGAAATCGTGGTCCAGAGAAAACTTCTCGGTACTGCGGATGCAGTTCTGGCCGCAAAAGCAAAGTTAAGCAATTTTAAAGGCCCGGTTCTGATTATTGCCGGCGATGCGCCTTTGATAAAAGATTTAACGTTGAGGGAATTAATCGAGGCGCACCAAAACTCAGGTTCTGGTGCGACTGTCCTTACGGCTAAGATAGATAATCCTTCAGGCTATGGCCGAATTGTGCGCGACCGCAGCAATCGAGTAATAAAAATTTGCGAGGAGACTGACCTAGATGAACACTTGCAAGACATAAAAGAGATAAATAGCGGAATATATTGCTTCCAGAGCAATCGACTCTGGGCAGGCTTGAATAAAATAAAGTTAAATCCCAGAAAAAAAGAATACTATCTCACCGATATAATTACAATCCTGGCAGAAGCGGGAGAGAAGGTTTACGCGTTCATGATAAAAGATAGCAGCGAGGTTTTGGGGATAAATACCCGCCGGGACTTAGCCCAGGCAAATAGAATTCTTAAGGGCGAATTTATGGATAAATTGATGGAAACCGGAGTTACGGTTGTTGAGCCCGGGACCACCTATATCGAAATGCCCGTGGATATAGGGGAAGACACGATTATCTTTCCCTTTACCGTGATTGAGAAAAATGTTATCATTGGTAGGAATTGCCGTATCGGGCCGTTCTGTCACTTGCGAGAAGGTAGTGTTGTCCAAGACGATGTGGAGTTGGGTAATTTTGTGGAGCTGGTGCGTTCTAAAGTCGGCAGATTCACGAAGGCAAAGCATCTCAGTTATCTGGGTGATACTACCGTCGGGGAAAATGTAAATATCGGCGCAGGTACTGTAGTAGCCAATTTTGACGGCAAGAGAAAGAATAAAACCGTCATCGAAGATAATGCCTTTATTGGCAGCGGAAGCATACTCATTGCTCCGGTAAAGATAGGCAAAGGCGCAACTACAGGGGCGGGAGCAGTAGTGACGCGCAAAAAAAATATCCCGGCCGGCAAAACGGTTGTGGGGGTGCCGGCAAGGATTTTAGAAAAGAAGAGAGGGTAAAGAAATGGCTAATGAATTGTCCATATTTACCGGAAGCGCTCACCCGAAACTTGCCCAGGCGATTTGCCGGATTTTGAAGATTCCCCTGGGTGATGCGCTTGTGACCAGATTTAGCGAGGGAGAGATCCGGGTGAAGATTAACGACAACGTAAGAGGCAAAGACGTCTTCCTTGTTCAACCCACCGCTTCTCCTCCGAACGAGAGCATGATGGAGCTTTTGATTATGATTGATGCCCTGCGTCGGGCGTCCGCAAGAAGAATTACGGCGGTACTACCGTATTTTGGTTACGCCCGCCAGGATAGGAAAGACCAACCCCGTGTTCCCATAACTGCGAAACTGGTGGCCAATCTTATTACTACTGCCGGTGCCGATCGCGTCCTTACTATGGATTTACACGCCGGTCAGATTCAGGGCTTCTTCGATATACCGCTTGACCATTTATTCGCGGTGAATGTTTTTGTGGAATATATAGAAAAGTTGAAGACTAAAGATTTGGTTATTGTATCTCCCGATGTGGGAGGAATTAAAATGGCTCGGGCCTATGCCAAGAGGCTTTCGGCGGGACTGGCAATCGTGGATAAGCGAAGGATCAGTCCGGAAAAGGCTGAGGTTATGCATATACTGGGTGAGGTAAAGGGTAAAAACGCGGTTATTGTCGATGACCTGATTGCTACCGGCGGCTCGTTAATTGAAGCTGCCGAGGCCCTGAGAGATTCCGGAGCAAAGAAAATTTATGCCGCGGTAACACATCCCGTTCTTTCCGGAAGCGCGGTTAAGAAAGTGGACAGGTCTTCACTGGAAAAGCTGTTGGTTACAGATACCATACCTTCGCAGAATCATAAGAACCATCCTAAAATTGTTGTCTTAAGCGTTGCCCCGCTTCTGGCGGAGGCAATAAAACGCATTCATAACGAAGAATCAGTTAGTTCCTTATTTGATTAAATTAGGCAGGGTGAAAGTTTACAGTTAACAGTGTACAGTTTACAGCATAATGCGGACTGTTCACTGTAAACAGTAAACTGTAAACTCTTCCGACCAAAGGGAGGAAGAAATGGAACAGATTAATTTGACCGCTCAGATTAGAGAAGAGAAAGGCAAGACAGGGATTAAGCACATCCGAAGGGATAGTTGGGTCCCGGCGGTGATGTACAAAGGGGGAGAAAAGAATGTCCTCCTTCAGCTTAAAAAAGGGGACCTCTTGAAAATCCTGCACACCTCTTTAGGAGGCAACGTAATTATCTCCCTGAAAATCAGCGCTGCGCTCGCTGCTGGCAAGAAAACCAGGGACCAAGATGTAAACACCGTGATTATTAAAGAAATCCAGGAAGACCATTTAAAGAATGAGATTTTGCATGTGGACTTTCAGCAAATCTCTTTAACTGAACAGATTACCGTAAACGTGCCTATTGCGATCGTCGGCGAGTCTATCGGAGTAAAACAAGAGGGAGGCGTGCTGGAGCACCTATTGTGGGAGGTGGGGGTAGAATGCCTTCCCACGGATATCCCGGAGAAGATAGAAGTCGATATCGGCTCGCTGGGGATAGGGCAATCCATCTATATAAAAGATTTGAAGGTTCCTGAGGGAGTCAAGGTATTAAGTGCTCCCGAGCAGATTGTGCTGATGGTTTCTCAGCCCAAGGAAGAGAAGGTTGAAGAGAAGGTTGAAAAAGAGGTGGCTGAACCGGAGGTCATCAAACAGAAGAAACCCGAAGCAGAAGAAGAGGCGCCTGAGAAAGAGAAGAAACAGGGAGAGAAGAAGTAGTTTAGCGATTTAAAACAAATTGTTAAATGTCTAATGACGAAATCCGATGGTTCGACTAAGCTCACCATCGGCACTGAGCGAAGTCGAAGTGCCGAATGTCGAATTAATATCCAATGTTCTAATGTCTAATTAGTCATTAAAGAATTAGGAATTTATTCGTCATTCGACATTGATAAATTCGACATTAGATAATGAAGCTCATAGTTGGCTTGGGTAATCCGGGCGAAAGATATAGATACACGCCGCACAATATGGGGTTTCTGGTTGTCGATAGACTTGCCCAGAGATATAAGGCGGATTTCAAAAAGAGATTGGCGAGAGTCGAAGTCGCCGAATTTAGAGTAAGAAGAGAAAAAATTATTCTGGTCAAACCCATGACCTTTATGAACCTTTCAGGGCCAGCGGTTGCGGCCATCTTAAATAAAAGACGAATTGCGCAGGATGCTTTCTTGGTTGTCTGCGATGATATCAATCTGCCTTTAGGAAATCTTAGGGTCAGAAGGCGTGGTTCGGACGGAGGGCATCTGGGGCTGCGCTCAATAATCGGTAGTTTAAAAACCTCAGACTTTGCCCGGCTGAGAATCGGCGTAGGTAAAGCTGGTGCCAGTAATATTACGGAGTATGTTTTAGAGAGATTTCCTAAAGAAGATTTAGAGTTAATAGACCGCATAGTCGATGTGGCTGTAGAGGCAGCCCTAGTTTTTATAAAAGATGGCGTTGACAGGGTAATGAATAAATACAATTAAATGAAACCACAGCTTAGCGAACAGAAGTGAAGCTAAGTTGTGTGGCTGAATTTACCCTTGACATTTTCAAGCGAAAATGTCAAGGGTCTGCTCATTGAAGAGAGGAGACGTTAAATATGAAGAGTTATGAGGCATTGATTTTGGTAAAACCGGAATTGAATGACCAGGATTTAAACAAAGAGATCGCCAAACTCTCCCAGCCGATATTACAGAATGGCGGCGAGATTTCCGGTTTTGAAAAATGGGCCAAGAAAACACTGGCCTATAAAATTAAGAAATTTCAAGACGGGGTATATCTTCTGGCCAATTTCAAGGTTAATCCCCAGGCCATCAGCGGCATCGAAAGAATCTGGAAATTGGATGAGAGTGTGTTAAGGGCGATGGTTGTTGTGAAATGAGACTATTAACTTGCGATTCTAAATTCTAAGTATGAAATGTGGGATTATGGCAAACTCTAAACACAAAACTCTAAATCCTAAACAAATCCAAAACTCAAATACCCAAACCCAAAACATTCGTTTTGTATTTTGGATTTTTAGTTTGTTTAGAGTTTAGGGTTTTGAGTTTAGGATTTAACCATAAGTTTGGAAAGGAGAACAAGGTATGGCTAGTCTAAACAAGGTTTTCTTGATGGGAAATTTGACCCGCGATCCCGAGCTGCGCTATACGCCCTCGGGTACTGCGGTTGTGAATTTCGGCATGGCAGTCAACCGTCGCTTCACAGACCAGGCTGGCGAGAAAAAAGAAGATACTTGCTTTGTGCGCATTACAGTTTTTGGCAAGCAGGCGGAAACCTGCAATCAATATTTAAATAAGGGCAGGGCCGTATTTGTCGAAGGCCGGCTTCAATATCGCAGCTGGGAGACCGAAGGCCAGAAACGTAGCTCTCTAGACGTTGTTGCCGAGCGCGTGCAGTTTTTGGGTCCGGCGAGAGAAGGAGCGGATTCCAAAACCGAAGCAGACATGGGCGAACCGGCATCTTTAGAAACCCCTTCTCTCCGGCCAGAAGAAAAGGTGGCGCAGGAAGACGAAGCCCCGCCGTTCTAAGTGAGGACATCCCGACTATGCTGGGATAAGTCCGAACTAATTTGCACCGACGACTCCGACGCAAAGTCGGAGTCCCGACAAAATCGTCGGGATACGTCGGGGCTCATTAAACAAGGAGATATTTATGCCAAAGCCAAGGATGTTGAAGTTGAAGTTGAAGTTGAAGAAGAAGCTTGCAAAACCCAGGTTTTTCAGGAAGAAATTCTGCCGTTTTTGTAAAGAAAAGGTTGGAGATTTCGATTACAAGGATGCAGGCAGGTTGCAGAAATTTATTTCTGAGCGGGGTAAGATTATCGCCACCCGCATTAGCGGCAATTGTGCCAAGCATCAAAGAAGGATTACCCGGGCCATAAAGAGAGCACGGGTTATGGCGCTTCTTCCTTTCGTTACGGATTAAACTAAGGAGAAACAGAGATGAAAGTAATTTTAAGGCGTGACATAGAAAATCTCGGCAAATTAGGCGACACCATCGTGGTCAAAGATGGCCACGCCCGCAATTATTTAATTCCCCAGGGGCTAGCCCTGGAGGCCAGCGAAAGAAACTTGGAGGTTATCGAGAAAGAGAAGCGGGCGGTAATTAAAAAGAAAGAAAAAGAAAAAAGAGACTCCCAAGTCCTGGCGGATAAGATTAAAAACTCCTCATGCACGATAACGGTAGAAGTAGGCGCAGATGATAAGATGTTCGGCGCGGTTACCAATCAGGATATCGCCAAGGCTTACGAGGAGGCGGGGGTATCGATAGATAAAAGATTGATTGCATTGGCGGAGCCGATTAGGGAGCTCGGAGTTTTTTATGTTCCCATAAAACTCCATTCCGAGGTGACTGTTGAGGCAAAAGTCTGGGTAGTGAAGAAATGACCTGCATAGGACACGTTACGTTTACCGCTTACCCGCTCCTCGCTACCACTCGTCGCTGTTTACCGCTTACCGTTACGGTGAACGGTACACGGTTAACGGTAAACGCAACACGCGTTAACGGATAATGTAATGAGTGAGAAAGAGATTAATTTAGAGAGGATGCCGCCGCAAAACATTGAGGCAGAGATGGCCCTGTTGGGTTCGGTGCTTATCGACGATAATGCGGTTGTCTTAGCAATCGAGAAAGTTGAACCGGACTATTTTTATAGAGATGCCCATAAAAAAATCTTCCAGACCGTTACCCGGCTTTTTAACCGTAGCCAGGCAATTGATGTTGTTACCCTATCCGATGCCTTAAGGAAGGAAAATGCCTTAGAGGAAATCGGCGGGGCGGCTTATTTAGCCAACCTTACCTCTCTCGTTCCCACGGCGGCAAATGTGACCTACTACGCTAGAATTATTAAGGAGAAATATATCTTAAGAAGCCTGATTAATACCTCGACCCAGATAGTCTCGGAGTGCTTTGAACCGGTTTCAGATGCGGATGGCCTGCTTGACCGTGCCGAGAGCGCCATATTCGAAATCGTCAGCCACAAGGTGGAAGGGGGTTTCATTTCTATAAAAGAGATAATTAAAGACAGTATCGAGACCATTGATAATCTTTACCAGAGAAAAGCGCATATTACTGGAGTTGCCAGCGGTTTTACGGAGTTCGATATCCTGACTGCCGGACTTCAGTCCTCAGATTTCATTGTTATTGCGGGTAGGCCTTCTATGGGTAAATCCGCTTTTGTTGCCTGCATTGCCGAGCATGTGGGGATTGTCGAGAAAAAACCTCTGGCCATATTTAGCTTAGAGATGTCCAAAGAGCAATTGGTCCAGCGTATGCTCTGTTCCCACGCCCGAGTGGATGCTCACAAGGTAAGGACGGGATTCTTATCGCAGTCGGATTGGCCGCGCCTGACCAGTGCGGCGGGTAAACTTTCCGACGCGCCAATATTTATCGATGATACCAGCGGTATTTCAGTCCTGGAACTAAGAGCAAAAGCCAGGCGCCTTAAATCCTCCCACGATATTCAGTTGCTTATTCTGGACTATCTCCAGTTGATGCGGGGCTCAACGAATGCGGAGAATCGCCAACAGGAGATTTCTGAGATATCCCGGTCGTTAAAGACATTGGCTAAGGAGTTAAGTATCCCTGTGGTAGCGGTAAGTCAGCTTTCCCGAGCCGTAGAAACCAGGGAAAAACACCGGCCGCAGCTTTCCGATCTCAGGGAATCCGGGGCAATTGAGCAGGACGCGGATGTAGTCGTTCTCCTTTTAAGGGAAGAATACTATAACCCCACCGAGGAAAACCGGGGTATTGCCGAAGTAAACATTGCCAAACAGAGAAACGGGCCGGTAGATATAATAAAGCTCGCCTTTATAAAGGAATACGCCCGGTTCGAGAATTTAGCCAGAGAGGAACTTTAGAATTGACAGTAACATCCGCTTCTGTTATAATTTAAATCCGATTTATATATAACTGGGGGTTATAAGCTATGATAAAAAAAATCTTTTTCTCGCTGTTTTGTTATTTAGTGATGGTCCAGATCTGTTATGCTGTAGGAGAATCCGCTTCGCTCGCAACCATAACCTCCGTTCAGGTATTAGGTAATGTTGCCGTAAGCTCTGCCACTATCCTTTCCAAGATCAAGATCCGTCCAGGGCAACCCTTTTCTCAAAAGGAATTGGACGAAGATTTAAAGAGGCTTTACGCAACCGGATATTTTACAGATATAAAGATTGATCTTCGCGAGACCTCCGAAGGCATGGTAGTAATTTTCAATGTAAAGGAGAGACCGGTGATTGAGTCAATCGCTTTTGATGGCAACCGGATTTTCCGGAAAGAGAAACTGGAGAAAACCGTGGGTTCGAAGGTTAACGATTTTCTCAATCCGCGCCAGATCAAACAGGATATAGATGCGATCGTTCGTATGTATAAAGACAAGGGTTACAACCAGGTGAAGGTGGAAGATAGCGTGGATATAGATCCAAAAACGAACTATGCCAAGGTTAAGTTTTTGATTAGCGAACAATTCAGGGCTCGGATTAAAAGAGTTTCGGTCGAAGGCAGCAAAGCATATTCCAGGGCTAAAATACTCAAACTCGTTAAGACCAAGACCGCGGGGTTTTTCCGGGCAGGGGTTTTTAAACCGGAAATATTGGATGAAGACTTAGAACGAGTTAAAGTATTCTACCAGAATGCCGGATATATGGATGCAGAAGTTAGTTCTTCTATTGACTATGATAAAAATGGCAGATGGATTTACGTAAAGATTAAAATCGTAGAGGGCAGGAAATACCTGGTTAATGAGATAGAGCTTTCCGGCAATACCGTATATAAGGCCGAAGAAATCAAGAAGGTTTTGAAGATGACAAAAGGTAAAGCCTTCAGCCAGGAGGGCCTGCGTAA
>Ga0105164_10001412_pt1 | contig 15439 bp, 20 predicted proteins | sample VDWuncwatermetaG_FD_89674 | JGI IMG/M metagenome (GOLD analysis project Ga0105164, IMG submission 89674) | Wastewater microbial communities from Netherlands to study Microbial Dark Matter (Phase II) - VDW unchlorinated drinking water | ecosystem: Environmental > Aquatic > Freshwater > Drinking...
CAGTGTGTGGCCGTTCGCTAACACGTCGCACACGATGCTGCGCTCAGGGTCGCGCATCTTGCTTTGCCACTCTTGTAGGGTGTCGCAGCGCCGCTTGTAAAATTCAACCGACTGGCGCAGTTGATCTATTTCTTCTCGCCAGTCGCAGCTTGTCCATAGTTCGTCAAACTCTTTGTCAGTCATCGTCTAATCCTCTCCGGGCCAGTGTCCAACAAATCATTCCAGCGCACGGGCAAACCACGTTAGGCCTCACTTGACGCACTCGCGCCCACCGTTGTTCGCGGCATGGTGGTCTATCAGCCTGCCGAGCGCAGCGCCGAGCGTTGAAAGGCTCTTGCGCTGGCTGTCTTCGGTGTAGCCTTTCAGCGAGTCGAGAGCGCCATCCGTTAGCACGTTGCAAAGCGCCCATGCTGTTGTCTTGTCGAGTCGCAGCGTCACCTCGGATACTTCAATGCCCGAGCCTTCGGTGTGCTCAACGGCACCGTTCAGGTTTCCGCGCCATCCACTCTTGATGGGCGGCTTCGCTTTTTCTTCGCTCATGTTCTTTCCTTTATGCCGCTTCCCACAGGCATTTCTGCCCTTGCAGCAATTCAGTTGTGTCAATCCTCGGTCTGCTTGGCACGTTCCAATTTCCACCGCCTCTCAGTCCGAGCAGTTTCCAGCCAGCTCCGCGCAAACTTGCACCGCCTTCCTTTGGCAGGGTATAAGTAATCAGTTTTCGGTAGCCGAGCGCCTTTGTGACCCTCCAAGCTGCGCCATAGAGCATCGAGCAGGCATTTCTCGCTCCATCCGTCACAACGCGATTGACCTCAAGCGTCCATCCATTGTCATTCCCGCGAGCCACTGGTCGTCCTATCATAGCAACCCCGCGCACATTGCCGTCCGCATCGCTTACGGCGATGCAGAACTTACAGCCCAGCATTGGCTTGTGGTGCCGGTGGTACTCGGCAACAAAAGCATTTGCCTCGGCGAAACTGATAGGGGTCACAGTAAGCATGTTCAGTTCATTATTGTTTTGGCAGCATTGCTATGCACAAAAACTGTAGGTTTGAAATATACAGGATTTCAAAAAATAGTCAACTGTTATTTACACACGTAAATGATGCCTTTTATTACACACAATGCGTATCGGTTGACATTACACCCTATAATGTCAACTATATATCGAAATCTGCAAAAATAAGATTGGGCTGACCGTGAAACCTTTTCGCCAATCCCGTTAAGAGTGATGCTCTACAAGGCTCGCAAAGCTTTAGAACCCGCCATTTCGCGGGGAGAAAGACAACTGGAGTTGGGCGATTCAATCGCTGCCATAATAAAAATGGTTGACATTACTTAAATATCCTGTATATTTCAAACATACGGCTACAGCAGAAGATACCTGGCTTTGAAAAAAGTGATGACAAAGGCGATGTTCCGAAAAATTCTTAATGATGAACATGACGGGCACCCTTCGCTACAGACATTTTCGGTATCACCAAAGATCGCGCAAATATGGCGATTATTTGTACCACCAAGACCGAGAAAAATTTAATCTTTATTACCAAGAATATTTAACCGCTAATCCACCGCCGGAGAAATGAAAATCATGAGGCATAAGAAAATCGAGCATTGGGACGACGAGCGGGCTATAGGCAATAGCTTGAGTTTGAAGTTACCAGAATCGGGTGCGGGCTGGCTGGGTATCGTGACCATGAGATTTCACCGATGTTCAATGATGCGCCGAGGAACTGCCACCTTCCAAACTGGTGGCGCTCTAACGTAAGCGGGACGGATGAAAACGCCCCATTGAATACACACAAACAATGAGAGCGAAAATGGAGACACGAATGGCAAATATGATTTTGCATAAAAACGGGGCTTACAACCTCTACACGACGATTGCTGAGGGGGCTTGCTACGAAAGCCCCCTGACGCTAAAACAGTTAACGGAACACATACAACGAGAGCTAGGCGAGGCCGGGTTGCGCGAACTCCCGCAGCGACTTGAACGGGCACACAAGACGGGGTGCAGTTCGATGCACGGCGAAACGCTGGAAAGGTGCATTTCATGCAACCGAGCCGGGCCGAATGAAACGCACTTGTCAGTGGATGAGTTCGTGGCGAAGTACCTGACATTGCCGCCTCAACGTGGAGGTGAGCTACGCCAAACGGCGCTCACAAAACTATGAGTAAACCACAAAAATCAACCCCGCCGTTTGGTGTCTGCTCGACCGTAAAATTATGCCCTGACAACTGGGGCGAGGTGCTTGATGACCCCACGCCACAAGCCGTCAGATGGGCATCACGCAGGACGCACATGGAGACTAACTGGAGCAAGTGGCACTATAGCGAAGGGAATTTTCGACTTACCGCTTGCGGAAATCACATTATTCCATTTCTTGTGGACGGCAGTCCAGAGGAAGCGGATTTAGAGAGAGTGGATTGCAGAAAATGTCTGTCGGCGATGAGGCATAACGCTGACATAACCAGCGGCTGAAAGCCGTTCGCGTTAATGTAAATGTTGGGCTGAATTTTTTGGAGAGGAATTAGTGCGCCCTCCAGTGAAGCTAAATAACCATCGAGCGTGTTAAATGAACCCATTAGCGCCCACCTCGCTTGTCGCCCACAGCGACATCGCTTTTGATGCTATTTTTAGCGGGCAGAATTGGAGCGGCGATAACCGCGCCCCGGTATGCGACAAGCAGATTGAAGCCGACAATGATCTGGCTGCGGTTGCCGCTTGGCTCGCACTGTTTGCAAGATCACCCAAAACACTTGAAAGCTACCGCAGAGAAGCGGTCAGGCTGATGTATTGGTGCGCGAATTATGCCCGCAAGCCTATATCGGCCTTGCGGTATGAGGATATGCTGCGGTTCCGAGAATTTATGTCTGCCCCACCACTGGAGTGCGTGGGGTTTGGTGGCACCGCCGCGCCGCTGTCGCCGGGGTGGAAACCGTTCCGGTCAATCCCGAACCAAAATAGCGTCAGGCAGTCATTTTCCGTCCTTCGCGCGATGTTTGCTTTTTTGTGCGACGCTGGCTACACGAAAAACAATCCGGTCATCCTGGTGATTAAATCTATGGGTCGCCCTAAGCACGAGAAGCATCGCGCTCCGATCACGCTGGACGTGATTGCGTCGCTCATGAATTTTATTGAGGGGATGGATAAGGGCAGCGACAAAATAGTCGCTCAATGGGCGTTTCCGTTAATGCTGATGACCGGATTAAGAGCGTCCGAAGTGGTAAATAGCAAAATGTCCGATTTCTACGTTGATGATGCCCGCTGGTTTGCCAAGATCGTCGGGAAAGGGGAAAAGCTGCGTGATGTAGTTATCCCACAGGAACTCGTTTCGCGGCTTGTTGAATATCGGTGCCACGCAGGGCTGACCGCTATTCCTTCGCCGACAGAAACGGATATACCAATGCTATTTCTTTCGCTGAAGGGAAAAACCAAACTCAGGCCAATAACCAGGCAAGGGCTGCATGGTTTTATTAAACGAGTCTGCAATGCGGCAGCGGTTGCAGCCGAAAGCGTGGTGACGGACTCGCTTCTGCCATTCAAGTTACGCGCCATTCACGCTCACCTGTTCCGACATACGGCTGCAACTCAATGGATCGTGAATGGCGCGTCGTTAGCCGATGTAAGGGACAACATCGGGCACAGTAATTTATCAACGCCGTCCGTTTATATTCATCCCGACATCAAAAGCCGTCACGACGGAATTGTGGCGGCTACCCAGCAGAATCAGTGGTGTGCCCAGCAGGAATCGAACCCGCAACAACCAGATTAGAAGTCTGGTAATCTATCCAATTGAGCTATGGGCACCAGTCGCCGCCGCCTTCGCCCGTTTTATTTTCAACCGCTCGATGCACTTGCGTTTTTTTAAGAGTGTTAGCCATTGCCAGAACTTCAAGCTGATCGGCAAGGCTGGCCTTCGGACTATCGGCGGCGGGCGCATCTTCGGGGAAGATGTTATTTTTATGGATAAAAGCGTGAACCGCTGTTTTGATTGTTTTTGCCAGAGCGGCACGATAGATGGGATAAAATAATTCGACCTCAGCCTTCTGCTGCTTGGTCAGCATTACATGGAATTTCCCTTTCTCTGAATAGCATTTAAAGCTGCGCGAATTGATAACCATTGCAACAATCTGCATAAGCAGTTGTCGTTCCGTTTTGGACTTAAAAGCAAATTCACTTAGCGAAGTTGTTTGATCGTCCAAATCTTGCATCGTCAAGCCACGCCGCTTAAGCTCGGCATCCAAAAAACGCTTGGCGTTTTCGCGCTCTCCTCCAACACCCCCTTCGGCTAACGCCAAAATCTTCATCAAACGGGAGATGATTTTTTCACGATCACGGTCAGTCATCATGCTCAAGACGCTCCGGTTAATTACCGCCGTCAGAAACGGGAGGCATGAATTCAGTGGGGTGGTTGAGATGAATTTCCCCCTGTACCGTCAATCGCTCAGGCGAAACTCGGAGGCAGGTTTTTTGACGCGCCCCGTTCGGCGCAAATCTAATTCTCACCCTCTTACGCCTGACATCAATGCTCTCAACCACGACCAACCAGTGCATGTTGTCGTCCTCGCGCTCTTTCGGCGGGTGATACGTGTACCGTTCGTTTATTTTAACATCGGCAATATTCATTCCATGACCTCCCATGCCCTCGAAAATGTCTTTTTATGTGAAAATAGCGTTACACACAGTAATATTGTATGATTCTATTATACATGTTTTTTGAGAAGCACGTATAATAAGTTGGGTTTGAACGATTTCATCATGAATTTTTCATTGCCCCGCGATCAGCATCCCACTCGGCAGCATGATTGCCAACCACATCAAGAATCGCTCCCCTCACATTACTTGGCAAGCGATCAATGCCGCTATTGACGTGGGACAGCAGGAAATCACCGCGCTGCCTTAATATATCGAAGGCCATTAAAAGCGCACCGGGATTGTCGTCAACTAAAATTTCCAGAATTGACTGCGCCTGAGCAATATCCTTGTTAATTTTGGTTTGAAACCCAATCGGTCTCAATCGAGAGATAGCGAGTTTATGCAAGGCAAACCTTGCTGGATCGGGCACCAGAACCGGGATGCCCGATCCAGCAAGGATAACAGCAGGCTGAGGTTTCTGAATCAGATAGTCCATAAAATCCAGCGGATGCGCATACAAAGAAAATCGGTCGATAAATACAGGAGATTTATCGGCGGAGTCTGTTTTTGTAGTCAAAAATTCAATTTTGAACCCGTCCGCAGCGATCATCTCAAATGGAGGCGCGGACGGGTTCGTTTGAAAAGGAATCCTAAATGACGGCTCGAAACTTGTGATCTCGTTTAATAATGGACGCTCGATACCAATTTCAAAGTTGCGCTCAACCGAGAAATCCATATCTTCCGTTCTCGCAATGTTGCTATCCAGCAAATAACCAAGCATATTGCCGTAACACGCATACGCAAACGATCCGACCAGAACACCACCAGAAGAAAACAACCCCGCGTCAGCCATTTTTGATAAAATTTTCACCGGCCTTCCTTTCTCTATAAAGGAACCGCCCGCCCCAAGCATAGCGATAAGTCTGCGGCGCTCACCAATAATTTTTTGCATGGATTCCCGCGATGCTTTTGCCCGCCCGATGTTTTTCAGCAGATCGTCAGATTGTTTTCCGATGTATTTTTGTTTCGTCCCTTCCTTGGATTTGGTCTGGAAATACCAGTATCTTATTCCGGCAATTTCCTTAGAGACAAATGCGCCACCGCCAAGCAGCGCATAGCTGCTATCTATAGTTTTTTGGAGTAAATCGGAGTACAGCAAAAGGCAGTTATCTGGCAATCGTTTCTGCATAACAAATCCATTGAAAATCACTTCGGCTTAATTTATTATACGCCCGATATATTTAAGGCGTATAATAAATTTCAACAATCACTGGCCGCATCATGCTCCACCGACATCTCAGCCATCAACGCTTTACTCTCGCCGCCATCGACGACGTGATCTCGCGCGGTCGATGGCATGATTGGGTCGATCTGCGCCGGGCGGCGCTGTCTTGATGACATTCTCAAGATGCTGGAATTGGTGGCCGGTTGGAAAACTAACCGGGTTCAGCGTCCAGTACAGATTCTAGGTAGCCTTGATGGTATCGAGACCGGTATCCGCCAACTTATCCGCAATGAACCGCTGGAAACAACGGTGGTGGACTATAGCGGCGAACGGATCACCGTTCCGACCGAGAGCGGAATTCTGCGAATCAAAGGCGCACTAATTCTCAAGCGTAACGCTACACGCGACTACCTCGACTTCATTGCTTTGTCAGATCACATGGGGGACACAGCCATTGCGAGCGCTTTGCAGCCGCTTGACCGCCTGTACCCACAAACCAACGGCGAGTCGCCTTTGCAGCAGTTGCAAGTTCAGCTTGCCAGCCCCTTGCCATACGACCTGGAGGAAAACGACCTAAGCGAATATAAAAACCTTGATCCGCGCTGGCATGAGTGGGAAGTGGTGAAAGCGGCTTGCGCGCATGTAGCTACCGTCATTTTTGATCGGGTGTGCGATTTAGAATCCGCCAGCTCCAACACTCGCGGAATGAAGCCATGAGACATCTAAAATGAACATTGTCCATTTTAACGGCAAACGAAGGTGGGTTGCTTGTGGGTACAGGCGGTCAATTTGATTGTCGAGATCGAAACGACACAAACAGAGTGTTGACAGACCTTTATCGTTATCTTATTATAGGAACAAGTTTGCCGGTAAATTAAATTATTACGGATAACAGGCATGAATGTTTCTATAAATAAATTTTCTTTTAATACCCTATCCGAATTGCAGGTCATTTTGGGCGACAGGTTGCGTCGGGTACGTTTATCCGCCAATCAAGACCAGCGTTCTACGGCGGAGAAAGCGGGCATTTCCAACAGAGCATTACGCAACCTTGAGATGGGGCGCGGATCGACAGTTGAAACTTTGCTGCGGACATTGAAAGCGCTGGATTATTTACAAGGACTGGACATGATCGCCGCTGCCCCATCCATAAACCCTATGTCGTTGTTACACTCCGCCAAAAAACCGCAGCAGCGTGTGCGGCGCCCAAGGCAACCGAAGGAATCGGTGTAATGGATACGCCCGTTATCGAGGTTCGTATTTGGGGGGAGCGCGTGGGCGCTGTAGCAAACGATCCCGGCTTAGGCTGCTACGTTTTTGCGTACGATCCCCAATGGCGACGCAGAGGCGTTGATCTGGCACCGCTCACAATGCCCGCCAACGGTAATGCTGAAGGCATATATTCTTTTCCGTCTCTGCCGAACGCGACTTACAAAGGCTTGCCGGGGCTGATGGCAGATTCCTTACCGGATGATTTTGGTAACGCTTTGATCGACGCTTGGATGAGCGGCAAGGGGATTGAAAAAAGCTCAGTCACCGTTCTTGACCGGCTGGCTTATATGGGCAAACGCGGGATGGGGGCTTTAGAATATAAACCAGCCTTGGAAACCGGCAGAAAAGACAGCGAGCCGTTGCAAATGAAAGCGATGGTCGATGCGGCTCGCATGGTTATTTGTGGGCATTTTGACGGGCATGACCATTCTAAAATTGCTTTGCAAAATATCATCAGCACCGGCACCTCGGCGGGAGGGGCACGCGCCAAGGCCGTAGTTGCGTGGAACCCAGCAACAGGTGAAATTCGTAGTGGGCAGTTTGATGCCGATCAAGGGTTTGAGCATTGGCTAATTAAATTCGACGGGGTTGGAAGGGATGCAGAGCTTGGCACCAGCGGAGATTATGGGCGAATCGAGTATGCCTACTATCTTATGTCTCAGGCGGCAGGCATTGAAATGATGCCGAGCCGCCTGCTTGAAGAAAATGGCAGGGCACACTTCATGACCAAGCGGTTTGACCGTGATGACAACGCCAAACACCATGTTCAAACGCTCTGCGGCATGGCGCACATTGATTACAAGCAGCGGGGCACCAATGCTTACGAACAATTTTTCATGGCAATCAAAAAGCTTGAGTTGGGCGACGCTGCCAACAATCAAGCTTTTCGGCGTATGGTGTTTAATGTCTTGTCCCGCAATTGCGATGATCACACCAAGAACATTGCTTTCCGGTTGAAGCGTGGCGGGAAGTGGGAATTAACGCCCGCATACGATATTACGCACGCCTACAACCCACAAGGAAAGTGGACATACCAGCACCTGATGTCGGTGAACGGAAAATTCAATCAGATAACCACCGACGATTTCACTGTGATGGCTGATCGTTTTGGCGTAATGCGTCCGGCGAGTATTGTCGCCGACGTGCGTCACGCGCTTGCGGGATGGGCTGAATTCGCGGGGAAAGCCGGATTAACCCATGATGTCATTGACAGGGTATCCGCAGACTTTGCTGAACCCATGAAAATTGCAGTATCTGGCGCGGACATGTCCGCAGCACTACCCGGCACGGAGCTTAATCCCATGTCGGGACAAACACCCTAGCGTGGTAGAAACGGTGGTGGACTATCGCGGCGAACGGATCACCGTTCCGACCGAGAGCGGAATTCTGCGAATCAAAGGCGCACTAATTCTCAAGCGTAACGCTACACGCGACTACCTCGACTTCATAAAATGAACATCGTCCATTTCCAGCATCACGGAATAAATCTGAAAGGGGGCTTCCAATTTTGGAGCAACCCATCATTATCCGAAACCGAAAAAGCGATCCCGATAGTTCTATCGAGGCCGACTTTGCTTGATCTGATTGCTCTGTCCATGAAATTTGGAGCAAGCAGGCTGATCCGGGAAAATAATGAGATGCTCGCTTCAGGGGAGTTGTCGATTGCGCTTCATCACAGGAATGCAACCAGACTGAATTCGATAGCTACGGGGGTTTCAAGTGATTCGAGAGACTTGCTCGACATTGATTTTTTGCTCAAGGCCGGGTACATAACGATAAACGAAATTATCTCAGAAATGCAAAAATGCAATCCGCACATGAGCTACGAAACAGCCGTTTACTACCTTACCGAAAAACCGATTCAAAAGAATGATGAGGGTATATTGTCGGTTGGGGTAAACAGGGCAAACATTAGTGAAAAAATAAAATTACTTGAATCCGACATCGCGCGCGAGTTCAAGCAGCAAGAATGTGAGCAATTTATGCCCCAAGAAAAAATGTGAGAACCTTTGCCCTTGCGATAGTTACCGCGTCGATATTTTCTGCCAACTGGATGATTCTTGTGGCGGCAGTCGGTCTCGTCAATATTGCGTCCACACACAAATCGCGGCAATCAGATCGGGTGGAAAATATCGGTTCGGGTTCAGTCACGCCGGAAGAAAGAAATTTACAAGCCAAACCGCTGCTTCCAGCCAGGCAATACGATGTGAGAAAACTAAAAAATCATCCGCCAATGAAGAATGCAAAACAAAATAAAACCCGCGCCAGACAACCCGCCCCCCGCATGTATTGGGACAGAGACAAGGAGGCTAGACCATGATTCCGGCAAGCGAGTTCAGGCCGTGGAACCATAGTTATTACATGGGGGTTGCCGCGTTGCTTGGCGGCATGACGGTAAGCTGGTCAGCGTCATTGATGGGGCATCCATATATTGCGGCGATAGTTGCAACCTGGGTTACTTACCGTGGCTGTCTTCTGGTCACGAGAGGAATCCACCGTGAAAATGGGGCGATAGTTGAACTACGCGCCATTGAGGAAATGCGGTCAATACTGGAGACACAGGGATACAAAATCAAAACAGATATTCTCGCCAAGTGGATCGGCAATATAGACAGCGTTGTGAAGCCGCCTTGGACTCAAGCCAGCTTTGTCGTGGAAATCAAATCTTTCCCAGGAATAATCAAACGCTCGTATGGATTAACCAAATCGGACGGATACTATTCGCTGATAGACACCGTGAATCAGGTTTTGAAACAATGCCGATACTTGGGGAACGGATGGCATTTCCCGGTGCTATGGATGCCGGTATCAAACATCGACGAATATTTTATTCACAAAGGAATTCTTGTCGTGAACGGCGACGTGAGCCTGCTGGAACGGGCACTATCAGAATTCGATCAGCTTATTCCTTTACCGACAACAATTTCTTTCCCGCGCACCCCATCAGATGAATGTCGGGGACATGTACGGGACATCGGGTTCAAATACAACAGCAAAAACTGGACATGGTTCGGAAATATCAGCAAAAAGGAATTCGATGGGGTAAAGGAACGGATCGCTCGTGAAAGAGGCAGAATGGTTTTTTTGGACTGTGCGATAAACCCGACATCGCGCACGGGTTCGAGCACCGCCTGATTTTCATATCCGCGTATAATTCAACAATGGACAAAATAGACAACGCTATAGCCGCGAACGCCGCAAGCAGGCGGCCACGCTCGCTCAAGGAGGTGGCAATATGGGGCGGCGAGCTTGGCGATACAGATAGCTTTCTTCGTGAATTTCTTGACGAGTTCTACGTTGAGACCGATCAAAGTAAACGCACCGCCATGCTTTTGGATGAGCCGCCGCTAGGCACTAATGAGCGGAGTAACGCTTACCTTGCCGCAGCAGCCGAGCATTTGGCATTACGCAACCATCTTCCTGTTCCAGAATGGGCGGGGATGCCTGGGCGATTTTTATCGCGCCCATTTTTCCCGTGCGGGCTGGAATCGTTGAAAGCAACCCTCTTGGTCGAAAGCCCTGCGGCCTTTCGTCGCAGAATGATATTTGTCGGATCAGACCCGCTGTACAGACCTCGCAGAAGCCCGGAACCAGAATCAAACCCGGCACTCATTGGCATGGAGCCATAAAAACATGGCGATGCTGAAAAAAGACGACATCTTGCGTGGGCTCCGCAAAATTGACAAAAAAGCGAAAGAAGCTGGCATCATCGTCGATCTAGCGGTCTATGGTGGCGCGGCACTCGCTATTGCATTCAACATCAGACACGCAACCCGCGATGTCGATGCCGTTATGCGCGGGGAGCCCGCTTTCTTGAGAAATGCTGCTGCGGAAGTTGCGGTCGAAGAAGGGTGGGCGAAAGATTGGCTCAATGATGGTGTCAAAGGGTTCATATCCGGTAACGAGAAAATGCTCCTCATGGAAAGTTTCGGCGGTTTCGGCGCATCATCTACCGGAGGTCTCCGCATTTATACCCCGACTCCAGAATACCTGTTTGCGATGAAATGTATGGCGATGCGCCCCGAAGGAATTGAGGGGTCGCGCGACATATCCGACATTGAGGCATTGGCGGATATAGCGGGTATCAGGGATGCCGGAGAAGCTATGTCTCTTGTTGAGGAATTTTATCCCGCTGCCCGCATACCCGCGAAGGTTAGATTCGGGATCGAGGAAATTATGGAGAAAGCCGCGATGCGCCGGGCGGAAGAACCTTACAAACCCCGGCAATGAGTTGTTCCAACAGACCCGCCAGAATCCAGTGGCGGGCTTGGAAATAGGAGATGACCAGATCTGCGACAAGCCCGCCGTTCAGGGAGGGCTAAACGAAACTTTGTCTTTCACCCGCAACCAAATCCCGCGTGATCCCGCGACGATTCGATCATGGATGCAAGAGTTGGTTCGGGCAGGCCAAACGCTTTGCGCGCAGCCTCCCATTGATCTTCATCCGCCTGCCCGATCTCCGACCACTCGATGTCATCAGGGAATAACCCGCAAGCTCCCCATCCGGACTCGCGCAGCATGTCCGCCAGTGCCCATGCCGGTGACAAGGATGGAAGCCCAATATTCTTGTCGCCCGAAACCCCGCCGCGCACCGTATCGAACCACGCGGAATCACGCGAGTTGACCTCGAATTTTTCCGTTTTGAAGACAGGCTGACGCGCGTTGACAGCAACGGACGGGCGATGGGGAATTTGAGTTGTCCAACCGCTCAGACGCAACGGTTCGATACCGATAACCACAGCCGAAGGCATTGCGGCCAAGAGTGCTTTCCCCCAATCTGGGCGAGGGTTTGCCAGCAGGTTTACGAACACGTCACTCTGTCCGCCGAGCGCGTCTACCAGCCCCCGCCGTTTCCAGAGGTAGAGATACTGCGAAGCGGTCTTGGATGTCCACCGAAACCGGACGGTGAGATCGGAGCCACGAAAAACCGGCGGCAAACTCCGCAACCGCTCAATCGCCGAAATGGTTTTCATGGAACCGGCCTTTCTGGGTCGGGTTGATCCGTGACATCGGTCTGATGGGCGATGTCACGGATCAACCCGACCCCATGATCTAGCGCGGCAACGGATGTATCGACCATCGCTTTGACGTTGGCTTCATCAAGCGGCCACGACGACGGCAACCACCGCTTTAGATCGTTTGTGACGGCGGGGATAGAAGACAGAAGATTTTCCCTCCTGGCGAACGCTTTGCCGAGCCATGCTGCGGGTGTTTCGTTCGGATAGGTGGCGAGCCGCACCCGCATATCGCTTGGCTGACAACCCGCGATACCCGTTTGAGAGACAAGCCAGTGCAGGTCAAATACATCGCGCGGCTTAAGGTAAGGACGCGATCCGAGCGCGAAAACTTTGTCCGCATAAATTTCCGGCAGGACGGCTGTCGGAACGAATGTCTGCATCCCCGCCACCGCTCCTCTGGATAGCTTCACGGGCGCAACAACAACTCTGATGGCAGACATTACATCCGCGTCCGCGCGCCATAATTCGACCCTGACCCGCACTCCACCGATCACGTCGGCACCCCCGATAGCAACGACAAAGGCGTGGGGGTTGTGCCCGTCCTTGGCTCGGCTGACAGAGAGGCTTGTATCGTGAGGCACCCATGCCGTATCTGTCAGCCGAGCCAAGATAGCATCGCTGATCGCATCTAGCCTGAGCGAGGACTTGACCAAAAAGTCCAAGTCCTCGCTGTATCGGGGGGAGCCATGCACCAGATGCAGGCTGGTGCCGCCTTGAAAAATCAGGTCGCCAGGCTCCCACCGGCGGGATGCCATCAATGCGTCAAGGGTAGCAATATGCAATGCTTGCCGCAGGTCAAACATATCTGTAACTGTAAAATGTCTTTTTGCCACGCGAACCCCATTTCTCATCTCATGCTGCAATTATCTAACAAACTTTAGATAATTGCAACATGTTAAGGTAGCCGCAAAATTAGGCAATACATGCCCGGTTTGTGGCGAGTTATGGGCGCAGCGTCAACGGGCTAAAAAAACGGGAACGAACTTGCGAGTTCACCGGCGGAAACATTTTTTCCACGGAATTCGCATCCGCTGTTGAGCGCGTTTTTCAGCAAGGATTAAGAATAGAAGATTTGTTGCCCATCTTTGGTATCTTGCTGCGAAACTTAATTCTTGAGGAACGCGGGATACCCATCGCCGATATAGATAAGCACGAGCCAAAAATCGAGAACGGTTCAAACTGAACCACTGCCCGCTGCGAATTTTATTCGCATAAAGCTTGAAAAAACTTTCCGGCTATCGGTTATAATACTTTCGACACCAACGCGGTTCTCATTGCCCCTCAAACGAGGGGCGCTTACAGGCACAGGGAGGGAGAACATCATGTCAGGATTTTTTACAGGATCGGTTTTCGGCGCGAATATTGCCAAGCAGAATGCTGAGCGAGATGCTAAGGATGCGGCGGCGAGGGCGCGTAATGCTGCGGACAAGAAGGATCAGAAATGGATGGATTATGCAGCCGCTCTCAGATCATCCGTTGATGCCCGTAAAATGACCGAAGCTGAACTGATTGCGGAGCTTCAAAAAATCGACCCATCAAACCCGCTGGCCGACAAAGATAATGTCGAAGCGATTGATACCGCGCACTACAAAAGCCTCAGAGACACACCGGAAAAAATGGATGCTCTTTCCAAAAGAATCGTTCGGGAAAGGGACGAATATTAGGTTTTGGTTTTGTTTTTGTCATTATTCGCCCTTTCAACCCCCCCACCCTCCGGCTTCACCGGTGTACCACTAGCTTTCATATGGGTCGACCCCATTGCAGCAGACCCTCCCACCTTGTCGCTGATGTCGTGCTCGGTGCTCTGCCCCAACTTGCTTTGCATCTGCCCGCCGATCCAGCTTAAAACATTGTCCGGCACGACGTGAATCATCTGAAAACTTAGACTCACAATAGTCATGCAAGTAAACACGTAAACCATTAGCAGAACTACGATGGCGAGCAGGCCGGTCATCGAGTCGCCTTGTGCGTTGGCGACTGCGTCGGGAAAGACGGAGTTAAAAAAACTGCCAATTATATTGACCAAAGTTGTGCCGAGAAAAAAACCGACCACCATCAAAATCGGCCTGAACAGTACGTTGAAGATGAACAGGTAGCCGTGCTGCGCCCGCTGTCCCATCCCCTCGCCGTCTGTGTCCAAATGTGCGAACGCCCACAAGGGCGCACCCACTACAGCTTCCACGCAAACCGCGAGCCAAGCGATTAGTGCGCCGATCCAGATAATGAACGGCAGCAGCGGAAGGTAGGTTGAAAGCACAAGACCAAAAAATATCAGCGTTTTACCGGCAAGGATGGTCACATCACCCCACGCTTCGATCACGCCTTTGACGGCTCCCTTCATCGAGGCAGCCCCAGGTATCTTACCGGCCAGCCAGCCCGCAGCCGATTCTGACTCCCCTTTTGAGGCACCAACAACCGCGCCCGTGACAGTGATAACGGATGCCCCGGTGAAGGAAATGTAATCGCCCGCATTTTTCAAGCGAATCAGCGCCGACTGCTCGCTACCGATCCCGGTGATCGCCACAGCGACGCACTGGCCGATGCTGGGGCTGATCGCGCCTCTGGTATCGCTACCGGATGGGCAGAATCCAGCTTTAATTTTGCCAATGAACCATCCTTCACCGATACCGTCGCCGGGCAGCGCGCCGCCGCCGGTGCCGCCCGATGACTGATTGGCCGCGCCGATCAGAATCTCGGCGCGTTGGTAAAATTCGCGGGCACCTTCAAAGGCGGGGTGATCGGCAGGCGCGGCTTGCGCCAGCACTTGGACGCTGGCCTTCATCGCGTCCGAGATCACATTGCCCGCCCCGGCGAGGGTGCTGTACCAGCCGCCAGCCGAAACGAAGCCCTCGGATTTGGATTTGGCTTTCAAGAGTTCCAACGCGGCGCGGCCATATTGCTTGTTGCCGACCGCCGCGAGCATTTTCTGGCGCAGCAGGGTTTCGTAGATTTCGCCAGCCTTGACTATCCGCGCCGGGTCGTATTTCGGCGCTACTTTTGAGTCTTCGCGGGTGGAGTCGAGGATCGACTTGATGACCGACTCGGCTTCGAGCGCCAAGAATTTATCGAGTTCGGTGTAGGCAGAATTCGCGGCATCCCGCGCCGCTGCCGCCATCGCCAGCGCGTCGGGGTCGGGCAGACCGCCGACCCATGCGCCGCCGGTGCCGATGTCCGCGCGCGCCGCTGCCGCGCCACCGGCCATGCCGGTGAGTTGGACGCGCCCGCACACGCCGTTGCCGTTTTTGCCGTAGAGAATTTCATCGCCCACCTGGACGCGGTTATACCCGC
>Ga0105164_10001413_pt1 | contig 15435 bp, 17 predicted proteins | sample VDWuncwatermetaG_FD_89674 | JGI IMG/M metagenome (GOLD analysis project Ga0105164, IMG submission 89674) | Wastewater microbial communities from Netherlands to study Microbial Dark Matter (Phase II) - VDW unchlorinated drinking water | ecosystem: Environmental > Aquatic > Freshwater > Drinking...
ATCAAAGAAACCTACCGAAATCGGAGGAAACGATTCGGGTTGCGATTTAACCTGATTGCGGCGATTGTGAATATGGAGTGGAGAGGGAGAAAGGGGTTCTAAGGTGGTTATGCAAGAGGTCTAATATCGAAATTCTAACTCTGAACGAAGTGAGGAGAAAGGTTCTGACGTAGTCAGGTTCTTATGTCCGAAATTCTAAATGAACCCAAAGCCGTTTTGTTCATTAGGGTTTAGAGCATAAGTCGAGCTTGTTTCTCGCTTTGCTCGAAATTGGAATTTATTTGTGGTTTGGGATTTGTGATTTGGTGCTTCTCAACATTGGCATTTTGCCAATGTTGAGTTACATATACTGACCGTGAAATCCGAATGGAATATGGTGAGGAACCTCTGCTCGGGCTATCTCGTCAAAGGATTTTGCATCAAGGATCAGGAGAAATGAATTCTTCTTTTCTGCATTGAGCACTACGGAAAGGATAATCCCGTCGTCCTCTTTGACTCCTTTTGGCAACGCCACGAATACGGGTTCACCCGGGTAGCAATCTTCCTCATGCCAGACGCGGCTCTTCCCTTCGTGAACGTCCATCTTCACTAATCGACTCAAAAAATCCTTGGGATTGCCTTTCTGTGAACCTGTCCCGTAGACAAACCTGTACGGTTTTGCATTGGCGTAGCGATAATTTGTCCTGGGAAGTTCAATGGGCTGGGATGAAAGAGCTTCAAAATGTACGGACGCATCCTTGAGCGATACCCGATAACGACGCAATTCTGCCGGTATCGGAGAAAATTGACCTACGTCGCCCCGCAACACATCCAAATACAAGGACTGCACAACAGAAGAGTCGGGGTAGGCAACAAAATCAACGATAATTTCGCCGCCTTCTTCAAAGGCATTGACATGGTGGAAAGAAAAGAAAGAAGGGGCAAGGCACGTTGCCGCCAATGCGCCTGTCTTGCGATCAATAACAAAAAACTTCGTTCCGCGTTCCGGTTTCCATGCAAAATTCTCAATAAAGGGCTTGCTTGTCAAGAGAAGGCGAAGCGGATTTACCACGAAAGGATACGCGGTCAGCACCACATAGTGCTCTGTCAGCGAGAAACTATGCATGTAGGAGGGTTCTTCCGCAGAAACCGATCCGATAAGTTCGCGTTTTTGAGAGCCCGACGGAATGCGGTAAGCACTGTAGCTGCTGGATCGGCCAAAACGGGTAACGTAGTTTATCGCCTCTTGCTTTTCAACGTCGTAGTGAGGATGCGCGGTCGTAAGTTGGCCTTTGAGGTGATCATCGTAACGAAGCACTCCGGTGGTTTCAAGCGTAGCAGGATCGAACTCAATCGGCAAGGGAATTTCCGTAAGCGCGACAAAACGATTTGCTATCTTGCTGATATTAACATTCGCATTGTCAGTTACCCTTGACGAGAACATCTGCGCGAAACGTTTGAAAATGGAACGGCACGGATCAGTGGCGAATTCAGAATACCCGATCTTGCCATTTGCCTTCGCGTAGCGATACGCCTCTGTCTCCAGAAACTTATTCGCGTACGAAACCTCGCCGTCGTGAAACGAAAATTTGTGCAACATCGCAAAGCCGTCAAACCAATGGCGCAATTTCCTTTCCCCCACCTCAAACTTTGCCGGGCCATTGCGCACGAGTGTTCCGGTGAGCCAACTGGGAACAACTCCCCTTGTAGAGAGCTTGTCTATACGAACTTCTTTTGCCAAACTCTGAAATCCCAGAGCGTACGGCGTCTGCATATCATTTCTATAGTACCTCTTTTTCTTGCTCACATCAACTGCACTATGCAAGAAAAACGAAAAGAGCAAAGGGAAGGGCGACCTTTGCTCTTTGCAGAGCGCCTTCTCAAGACGCCGGATAGCGAGCTTGCTTATTTCGAGCAACGCGAGAAACAAGCTTGCTTATTCTCCACAATAAAAAGTTCTGACCGGAGTGGGAAGGTCCTTAGGAAAATTCCTAACGTAAAGAACCTTCACCATCCATTTACACATTTCACCAAAGAGGGAAAACATCAAAACCGTTACCGCGGTAGCTCCGAAGCCGAGGAAAGGATTCCCGGTCCGAAGCCCCGCAAGCAACCCCGGTAGAATACTGAACGGCATTAAGCCCCATTCTACCGCGACGTCTATATCATTTAACACCAACCAGAGCGGCCGCCGAGCTATCATTTTTACCCCCTATGCGTAGTGGAAAATCGCCCTTCTGCTCGCTACGTTTATTACTTACCATAGTTATCTTTTCCCATCAAGCTACGAAACCCACGAGAGCGCAAGTATCCCCGCAATGGCCGCTGCGACTCCGACTGCTTGATGAAAACGGAGCCGCTCTTTGCTGACGAACAATCCGAGCAGAACCGCAAGACCTATTTTGAGGTTTTGATACGACTTTACAGTCCAAAAAGACGGCGGAGTTTTTTGGCAACTTCACGCTCAACGTTCGTATCAATCAGCCCTAACTCGCCTAAAATAATTTTTTTATCAAGCGTCGCCAACTTATCGACTTTTATCAACGAATCGCATTTCAAACCGGTATTAGCAAAGGCAGGATCTGCTTGCTCAATAAGCACTTCCATAGGATGTAATTTTTGATGTAGCCGAGAAGAAATGAATGCAACAATAACATCACCTCCGCCAGAGAAGGAAGAAACAATAACGGCCGGGCGCACCTTATGCGCTGATAGATCGGTAAAAGGGAAAGGCACAAGGACAATGGTGCCCTTTTCAAACATATCGCTTGCGTAAATCCTCTATTGAGTAGAGGTCGGGCTCCTTCTCCAAAAAATCAAAGCTTGAAGAATTCGCATTCACGTTTGTTATTTCATCCACTTCTTCGTTGAAGCGAGCCGGCCACTTAAACACGACGGCTTGGACTTTATTATGCCTCTCAATTCCAACGATTTGATTACGATATACCACCGCGTTTAGCAGCTTTGCAATGTCTCTCCGGAATCTTGTTGAAGAAATTACTTTCATATGTACATATTATACATTTTCTGTAAAGGCCAAGTCAATGCCCCGAATAGCCCAGTTTTTCATGAAACCCGGGAAAGGGCCAATATCCCGACAATAGCCATGGCTAATCCGACTGCTTGATGAAAACGGAGCCGCTCTTTGCTGACGAACAATCCGAGCAGAACCGCAAGCGCGACATAGCTTCCGCTAATGGTGTTGGCAATAGATATCGGGATTAAACTCGTAGCAAAAGCGAACGCTACCCATGCCCCGTTATCTAAAACACTCTGCCCGATAATAAGTTTCCCATGGTGACGCAGATCGACAAACAAACTTCTTAATCTGCCCTGCGCGAGAAGAAACAAGCCGCAGGCAAGAGCTATAAGAGAATGAACGAACCAAATCGTCATGAGCGGAGAGATCGCCTTGCTTGATATCCCCACCAAAAAACTGCTCAACGCGATGCCAAGCGCACCGACAAAACCGAATATCACGCCCTTTTCAAACATCGCTTTCCGGTAACGAGCATGGGTCGTAACAACAAGCGCGACCCCAAAAAAAACCAAAAGAATACTAAGAACTTGCGGGAGGGTAAGCCCTTCCCTGCCCAATGTCACGCTTAAAAATACCGTCAAAGGAAGCTCCAAACCGATGATCGGCTCTATGATGGAAATCTTACCCTCGCGCAACGCTTCAAAATCAAAGATGCTTGCAAGAAGAGAAACGATCCCCGCAATAAACAAAAGCCACACGCTTGAAGCGGGTAAACTGAAAACCTCTTTCCTCACAAAAGGAAAAAGCGCCACAAAACCCACAAATCCTACTTAAAATTTAAGAATTAAACTGGTACCCAAAGAAACATATTCTCTTTGTCCAATAAGCGTTTCAGAAAACGGTATGTACCAGTTTAAATTTTAAGAACGAAGTATAAAGAAAAGAGCTTTTCCGGCTCCGATGCTCCTCGCCGTTCGTTGGATGAAAAAATCACCGAAGCCCCAGCAAAACAAGGCGACAAAGGCAAAAAGTATTCCGAGGGTATGAGGCATAAATTTTACAAAATCCGAAGCACGAAAGTGTTGCACCATTCTGCTTGGCAGAATGACGAAATTCGAAACAATATCGAAATCCAAATGAAAAAAACTCGAAACTGTTCGTTTGGGATATTAGAATTTTGAAAATTCGAATTTGTTTCGAATTTCGTGAACCTGCCTTCGCAGCACTGCCCTTAGGGGCAAAGCGAATTTCGGATTTTCCCTCTCATGAAACAACTTTCAAGATTCCTACCGAAGCGCCTCCGCAAAGGTCTTCTGATACGCCTCCAAATACTCCCGAATATACTTCCGCCGATACTGCATAATGAAACGCGGATGCTCGACCGCGAAAACACGCTCGAAGAATTGATATTCGTTGTTCAAATTCTCGAAAACCTTTTTAATTTTTCCCGTACCAAGTACAATGGCCGCCTTGCGTGAAGATCCAAAGTCAAGATGCGCCTTGATGGAGCTAATAAGGAACGGCTTGATATCCGCGAGAAAACGCGGGTCATCGTAGAAATTGAAATTCTTGCCGTTTTTTACAAACCCCAGCGGCGAAACCGCGGTGAAATAAAAATCTCGGTAAAGTTTCTCCGCGCCGCCCCAATGGTTCGCAAACTCATAAACAAAAACCGAAGAAAGTTCGCGCTTCTTTGGAAGATCATTGGGTATGTCGCAAAACATTTCAAGCGCCACCGGATCCGTAAAGGTAACACCCGTAATCCCCGACCCAAACCTCCCCGGATTGATCCCGAACACAAGCACCCGCTCCCGATTGTCAGAGTAAAACTTTGAAAGAAACGAACGCACATAAGCCCGGACCTTTACCTCGCGATAAGGATTCATCACCACCACGTCCCGCGGCATCCGAATGTCAAATGTAAGCGATGTGGAGAATTGAAAGGCCCGATCGCCAAATGTGAGAGCGTCCTTCATGCTATTGCTTACTCGTTTTTGAAACAACCCCGTTGAGCGTCGCAAAAAATATCCACGCCCACGGGAACGTGCTAATAAACGTATCGCTTCCCGGATGAGAGCCCAGTCGACAGCAACAAAAATCCGCACGAGGAGCAAGGCAGTCAATAGTAACAGCACCCACCCTGCGATACTTACCTTTCCTATAGATGTTACATTCAGAAAACGCACTACGCGATGATGTAACATCTACATAGACATCTTCCTTAAGTGCATTTTCATAGTGTGATGTCTATATTCTTCGACGGGGAGGGGGGGGAGATGGAAAGGAAATTTTTGGTTTTGCTTCGCCGTTTCAGTCTCCAAAAAGAGCAATCTTATTTAACATTTTTGTTTGCTCTTTTCTCCGCCCTCACGGCGACCGAGGCACTCCCTCTCCGCGTTCTGTGGTAGCTCTAAACTTTGTGCTTCCGACCGAGTTCGGTGGTAACTCATAAAAGCGGATTGTGCTAGGCACAAACAAATCTGTATGTGCTTGCCCCGCCCTCCCTGTGCGCGCACAAATCCCCGCCGTTTTTAGGAGAAATTATAAAACGGCGGGGATTGCTCCCTTCAACTCACTTTCCTGACCTCTTCAAAAAACACATCAACCTCGCGTTCTCTTTCTGGTAGATAGCCGTCATAATTGAGAGCGCTAATGCCAGAATAATTTTTTGCCAAGTCGTCAATCATTTGTTTGATGTATTTTTCCAACTCATCAATAAACGAATTCAAAACCTGCACAGAAACCTCCGTTTTTATCTCACCAACTCGCATATCGGCATGAAGCAAATACTTGTTCAAAACAGTTTCCAATTTTTTATCTTTCCAGATAGTAAATAATTCTGTATGCCTGTTTTTCAATAACTCGCCTTTGAGATGTCGGACGACAAATTGGAAACTGTGAGCATTGCCGTCTCGGTCAAAATATTTTCGGCAATCGCTCAACTGCGAAACGGCGTAGCCGTACCAAACTAACGCCATAATGTCGTTATGTTCGGTTAGGTGCGTCTTTTTCATTTCGTCCTCAAATTTTTTGAAGACGGCTCGCCGAGTCAAAATGTCGAGTAGGAGATTTTGAAAAAATGTAAATTCACTATTCAATTCCATATAATTACTATCTTGCATTTTCTATGCAAGGCTAAAGAAAGCCCAAACCAAAAAGGCGAGTATAAGGAAAATTGCCAGACCTTTATTTCCACTCTTAAACAGCCAATAAATTAAGCAACAAAATCCGGCGAATAATAGAAAGGTAAACATAAAGCCTTAATTGCCGTCGTAATACCCCAATGATTTAGTTATCTGGTTTATAATTTTTAACATTTCCTCCGTATCTTTTGTGCTAACTTCATCAAACGAATAAACAAGAGCAAAATATTTCTGCGCGGAATTGACTTTCAAAGAAAGGAAGTCAATTATCTTATGCTCACGGTATACTTTATCTTTTCCGTAGCCAGCTTCTTTAAGAGTTTTGCCAGCAAAAATTTTAATCAAAGCTTTTCCGAGTAAATTATATCCCTTAGAAAAAACCTTACTGTTCATTTCGTAGGAATAATTTGCTCTGTACCAAGAAATATTTTCTGCTTCAATTTTATATAATTTAAGATTTTGTGGCTTTTCTATTCCGTTAGATTTAAGAAAAGCAAAAGCTTTGTCTAAGGATTCCATGATTGAATTCTCAAAACTAGCAACTTCATTTTCGTGAATCTGGAGAGATTTAGAAACTTCCTCGCCAATTATTGTAAAAGCAGAATCATTATTTTTTATCACGAAGGAATTTGTCCCCTGAAGTCTAAAATCTTGGTTGTACGCATAATTCCTAGGTAGATCAATATGAAAATTACCTTTTTCTTTTCCAACAAACACGCCCTCCTCCCAATCCTGTTTTTGGTCTTCGGGAAGAAAATTATCCTTTGTCAGTTTTATTGTTTGAAAATTCATAATTTTATTTAATAAAGTGGTTAATGTCTTTTTTGTAAACCTTCGCAAACTCTGCTAATTCTACCGCATCAACTCCGCGCTCGCCCCGCTCTATCTTGGAAACATACGCCTGAGGTTTCTTCAATAGTTTTCCTGCCTGTACCTGCGTTAAACCCGCCTCTTGGCGAGCGGAACGAAGTTTTGCTGTAAGGTGTTGATATTTTGCTTGGTATTTCTTCGACATATAGATATTAACATAATATAGTCGGAAATGGAATATACCATTTTGGATTATTATGATAAAATGACTTTATGGAAACGGCGAAACAAAACCAAAAATTTCCTTTCCATTTTTTGTCGGCTCCCTCGCGCGCGCCCGGCGCCGGCGAAGTCTGTCTTGGAATAGATCAACCGCATTTTCTAAAGCACACTTTATTCATATCAAATGATCCAGGGATGATTTGTAAAAGCTGGGAAACGCAAACTTTCTACGCCGGGTCGCGCAACGCTACAATATCATCTTTTTTTCGATATGTTGCGGCAACCTTGACGACACGATTTTTAGAAAATACCTTCACTTCCTTTTGCAGCTTATGTGCGATTCTGGAAGATTCTGTTTCGAGGTCATACCGTGCTTGCAGGTTAAGCCAGAACTGGGCTGACACGCCAAGGTAGCGGCCTAAACGAAGCGCCGTGTCGGCGGTAATGGAGCGTTCGCCATGAACAATCTCGTTAACCCTCCGCGGCGATACGGAAATGTCTTTTGCCACTCGATATTGGCTGATCTCGAGCGGCTGGAGAAATTCCTCATTGAGAATTTCGCCGGGATGAATATAGACATCACACTATGAAAGTGAACTCAAGGAAGATGTCTATGTAGATGCCACCTTATCGATAAATTCACTTTGAAAATGTGACATCTATAGGGTGCATTTTTTTAACCATAGATTTGAATTAGGTTGAGAACAATGCGCGGATGTCTGTTTCGGTAATGAGTGAGCCGAATGCGTCGCCTTCTTCAATGACGTTTTCGAATAGTCGCTTCTTTTTTTCCTGCAGTTTGAGAACTTTTTCCTCAATACTGTCCTTCATAATAAATTTATACGCGGTAACGCTTTTTGTCTGGCCGATGCGATGGGCGCGCGCGATTGCTTGACTTTCCACTGCGGGATTCCACCACGGGTCAAGAATAATGCAGTATTCGGCCGCGGTCAGATTTAAGCCCGTGCCTCCGGCTTTCAAGCTGATGAGAAACGCCTTCACCCGAGGATTATTCTGGAAATTTTCTACCTGAACTTTGCGGTTCTTTGTGGCGCCGTCCAGATAGGAATAGACGATTTTCGCGTCGTCAAATTTTTTCCTCGCAAGCGCCAAAAAAGACGTAAATTGACTGTATACCAATACTTTATGGTCTTCGGCAATGAGGTTGGCGAGGTATTCCATAAGCGCTTCCAGCTTCGCTGAAGGATAATTCTGGTACTTCGCATCCGCAAGCACCGGATGAAGGCACATCTGGCGCATGCGCGTCAAAGCGGTTAAAATTTCAAAGCGGTGCGCTTTAAGTCCGCCTTGAGCTAAAAGTCCCAAAACCTTTTGGCGCTGTTTGTGCAAAAACAAATCATATATCTTCCGCTGTTTTTCCTCCATATCCAAAAGTATGACCGCCTCGGTTTTGGGCGGCAAGTCCTTTTCCACGAGTTCTTTTTTGCGCCGCAGCATAAAGGGTTTAACGCGCCGTCGTAACTGTTCCAATGCCTCTTTGTCGGCCCCTTTTTCTATCGGATGCTGAAATACTTCTTTGAACCGCTCGGGGGGCGGGAAAAGCCCGGGCGCCACAATGGAAAAAAGCGACCATAATTCCATAATATTATTTTCCAAAGGCGTACCGGTAAGAGCGATACGGCAGGCAGCGGTAAGCTGACGGATGAGAGCGTATGCCTTGGATTGATGATTTTTGACGAATTGCGCTTCATCTAAAATAACCGTATCCCAAGCAATTTTTTGAAAATGGCTTTCATCGCGCCAGAGTAATGCATAGGAGACAAGGACTGCGTCCGCCGTTGCCATTTGTTGATGCAAGCCCGAACGAGTGCCGCGACGCAAGGCGATAACATTGAGGCTGGGAGCGAATCGTTTGAATTCCGCATCCCAGTTCTCAACGACGCTGGTAGGAGCTATGATTAAAAATGGCCGCCTCGTCGACTTGCGCTCGCGGGGCATGGTAGATTGTTTCCGTTGATGATCGGACATTTCTTCATCCTTCGCATGGCAGAGCAGTGCAATGCTCTGCACGGTCTTTCCCAATCCCATGTCATCGGCCAAGACCCCGCCCAAATGGTTTTTCCGCAAAAACAAGAGCCACGCCAATCCTTCTTTTTGATAGGGCCGCAATTCTGTTTTGAGTCCGGGAGGCGGCGTGAGAGGTTGCGCAATGTGAGTACTGTCTAAAAGCCGACCTACGGTTTCTTGCCATGCCTGCGCTTGTCTGCCGACCACTCCGAGTTGCTTCAATTCTTCCCACCAACCGGCTTGAAAACGGCTTACCGACATAGCGCCTGTTTGCGATTCGGGCAAGCGCGCGGCTTGGCGCATCAAAACCTTGAGTTTTAAGAAAAATGGCCCGGTTAAGTCCACTGCGTTGCCTTCTTGCGTGAATAGTACGTTCTCGCCGGCTTCCAAAGCGGGCAGGATTTGCGCGAGAGTTATCTCCTGCCCCGCAATCGTGATTTTTACCCGCAAGTCAAACCAGTCCTCGCTTTCGCCCGTTTCCAGATGCAGTTCCGCTTGCGGATCATCCTTGAGGAATGTGAACGCGGGCAAATCGCTCGCCTTTTTGACTACCACATCCGGCATACTCTCCGCATGAGGTAAAAAGCCGTTGACAAATTCTGCGGCGGGCAGTTTCTCTAACGTCAGACGATACGGAATTTCCATATGCTGCCGGGTTTGAAACCATCTCTGTCCGGCGGCAACAGCGACAAATTTTTTGTACACACGTTTTTCCGCATCCTGATCGCGAAGAATACCCGAGCGCTCTTCCCTTCTCGCGTTCCCTTTCTCATCAATGAGACGCGCCCCATACTGCCAGGCAATCGCTACCATGATGCCCAACGGCCCACTTCGGGTAACATCAACGCAAAGTTTTGGCGGCATGATTTCAGGCAATATCACGCGCGAAGAAAAATTCTTTACGTCTACGCTTCGCATCAATCCGGGCAAAAACATTTGGGTAAATTCATCCAATTCTTTTCCCGGCACAAGAAGCGGTTTTTCCAGATTCGCAAAGATATTCGCATGATATTTACTTACAACAGGCGCAAATGTAAAGAACGGACTGCCGCCCTCTGCGGAATGGGATTCTTGCCCCGCAACGAATGCGAATATCGGTTTATCGCCATAGAGAACTATGGTATCGTATTCGCTTTCCGAAGTACTCCCCAGGAATGCTTTTTTGCTGATACGAATACCGTCCTTATCATCCTCTATCAGCGCAGCTAAGGTAAGGTGTTCCTTGCCGATTACGAGAGGCGAAGAAGAATTTTCACCAAACCATAACGTCACGTCGTATTCCTCATGACGCTGCATAAGCGTCCAGAGCAATTCAGCGCGATTTCCGGAAATATTCATCCACGCCTGATGAGCGGCGTAATAAACAAGTTTGTTTCTGGCGAAATAGCGTGAGGACTGTTCCTGTTCCGCGTCCAATTCCTCGATAAACAATCTCAAGAATCGCTGTGCGCGAGAAGAAATAGGGGTTTGGGAAAGACGGTATGATTGGTACTGTCGAAAATCTTTCCATTGGAGCAAGGTCATTGATATTTTGTTCGTTTGAGGATTTAAAAAACGTGGCCGGACTTGCAAAACCCGCCTTGTTTTCCCGCCGGTATTCCAGGAATTTACCGGCACATCGGACAAACGGAAAACAAGTTGAGCTTCATGAAGAATATTGCTTTGTTCTTTTTGACGCTTTTCGAGGGAACGTTCTAATACCGCTTGCCATCCCGACGGTTTGATTCTTTTCTCCTCGCGGCGTTGGCGGGCACCATAAGGCGCTGGTAGGAGTTTTACCGCGCTCTGCGCCGGAACCTCCGCCTCCGATTCTTGCGAAAGAGACATTGCCTTGTCCAACGCAGCCAAACCTAAAGCCGCGATGTGCTTGCATCTTTCACCAATGGGACAGGAACATTCGGAAAAATCAATGCCCCCTCCATCGAAAAAAATGCGGGCGCGATACGGCCTCGGATTGCTGCCCAGCACGATACCCTTAATAGCTCCTTCTCCCGCCAATTGCACGCCCTTAACGCGACCCTGCGTATAGTAAAGCAACCCTCGATGAAAGTATTCCTTCCCGACGTGGCTAATAATTATTTGGCGGTTAAACGAAAAATTCGTCATACGGATAGATTAAATGCAGTATCCGATTGTCTCTCTGATACATTTCACAAACTCTTCCACGTCCTCCTCTTGAGTATCAAACGAGGTCATCCATCGGACTTCCGAGGTTCCTTCATCCCAAACGTAGAAAAAATAGTGTCCTTGCAGTTTGGGAATGCACTGTTTTGGCACGGTCGCAAAAACGGCGTTCGCTTGGACTTCTTGAGTGATGTTGACATGCGGAATTTTTCTGATTTTTTCCGCAAGTATTTGCGCCATGTCGTTTGCATGTTTGGCGTTTTTCAGCCAAAGATCGTGAGAGAGCAAGGCCTCAAATTGCGCTGAAACAAATCTCATCTTGGAGGCAAGTTGCATACCCTGTTTTCTGATGAATCTGAAATTTTTTGATAACGCCTTGTTAAAAAACACGACTGCCTCCCCACCCATCATGCCATTTTTTGTCCCGCCGAAAGAAAGCACGTCAACTCCGGCATTCGTTGTGATATCCTTGATATCAGCTCCCAAACTTACCACGGCGTTGGCAATCCGGGCTCCGTCCATGTGCAACAGCATATTGCTGCTATGCGCGTAGTCGGCTATCGTTTTGATCTCTTGCGCGGTATACACGGTCCCCATTTCCGTTGATTGCGTGATGGAAACAACTTTCGGCTGAACATGGTGCTGATCGCCAACGCCGTGGAGGGAATGCGCTATTTGCTCAACAGTAATTTTTCCGTCCTTGCCGGGGATCGGGAGCAATTTGCACCCGGTAAACTGTTCCGGCGCGCCGCATTCATCAACGTTAATATGCGCGGTTTGTGCGCAAATCACCGCGTTAAAAGATTCCGTAATCGTTTTTATCCCCAGCACATTCGCCGCAGTCCCTGCAAAAACAAAAAATACCTCTATGTCGTTTCCGAGAAGCTCCTTAAACTTTTCAATTGCCCGTTCCGTATACACGTCGTCGCCATACGCAACAACATGGCCGACATTCGCCGCCTCAATTGCCCTTATTATGTCTGGATGAATACCCGCGTTATTATCACTTGCAAAACTTCTGGTGTTCATATTCTTTTCTTCTCGACTAATTGTTTAAAACCTCTTTGGCTTTGAGCAAAAACTCCAGATCTCTTTGTTTTATAAATTTACCAAGGTAATCATCGGGTTGGTCACTTTTCAAGGTATCTATGGCCTGATCAACATTTACCCACTGTAACTGAAACCCATCGGAGATTTCTTTTTCTGTGAATGACGCGGCCCTTGGTTGGCCAACAACATCGGCTACAAAGCAGTAAGAAATTTGGAGCTCTTCGTACTCGTCTCGGTATTCTATTATTATTCCTACATTTTGGGACCTAACTTCAACACTGCACCCTGTCTCTTCAAGAACTTCTCGTTGCAAAGCGGCGAGCAAATCCTCGCCCTTTTCCACCCCGCCTCCGGGCAATTTGTGATAATTATGCTTAGACACAAATAATAAACAAGTTTGTTTCTTTCGAAATAAAGCAATCTGCCCTTCTTGATTGAATACCAAAGCGCGAGCTGCTTTGCGCAACCTGTAGCATACCCCCCTTTTATCGCTCCGAGATACGCCCATATCGCTCTCGGAAAATTCTTTTAACAATTCCATAATTTCATCCCCAACTATGACCTACTGACTCAAAATAAGCCAGACCTTCACCTCTCCCAGCGAGGATCCTTGTTTCTTAACATAGTTTACGATGTTTAAGCAAATTTGATCTTGCTGTTTTACCCGCTCCGCGAAAGCGTGCGCGGTAATCTCAATTTCTATGGAACCGAGCATACCGTCGCCGTGGACATGCACCAGACGAACGCTCACCTCTTTTGGCGTAAGTTTGATGTCATCACAAGTCAGTTCTTGAGCAATATATTCCTTCAATTGAGAAGTTAGCGCCGCGAGCTTAGGTTCTTGTTCCGTATCTTGATAAAATATGTTGACCGTTGGCATAAGAAAAAACAGGAAACAAAGCTCTGCCTTCGCAGCATTGGAAGCTGCGCTTCCAAACTCTGCCTGCGCAGCATTGGAAGCTGCGCTTCCAAACTCTGCCTGCGCAGCATTGGAAGCTGCGCTTCCAAACTCTGCCTGCGCAGCATTGGAAGCTGCGCTTCCAATTCAAAAGTTAATTGTAAGCGGACTTCCCAATCCTGTTATGTAATCGTAGCGCTTCCGCGCGTCACAGTAATACGCGCAGTCACCGTTGGAGCCGCCGGTGATGTCGCGGAAAAAGGTTGCGTGGGAATTGGATGCTTTATCCGAATAAAATTTTTCATTTGCGGCGGAAAGACCGAGCGAACGAATACCCGCCCATTGCGGAGCGCCGGCAGACGTTCCTCCCAGCACATACCAAGTTCCTTTGGCATACACGGAAAATCCTGAATGAGGATCTGCATTGTAGGAAACATCAGGAATCGCACGCTTGCCTTTGGCCTTGGGAATTGAATACGAACTCTGATATGAGGGCTGGGGCTCGTACGCGCTTACTCCGCCCCCGCTCCCTTCCCATGCTTTTTCGCTCTTGAATGAACCGTCATCTTTGAGTAAAAGCGACGTCCCGCCGACCGATACCACGTTGGGCGATGAAGCGGGCCAGGAGGCGCCCCATCCGTTGTCTCCTGACGAGGCGAAGAATACCGCGCCCGATTTGCTGACAAAATGCGCGTCCAAACTTTTTTCTTCTTCAAATTCCCGGCCGCCCCAGCTCATGGAAATCGCCACCGCGTCACTGCGCCCTGCGGCATAATCCACGGCTGCCAAAAGATTTGCGCCGCTTGGCGTAGGCGCCTGGACCAAAAGAATCTTTGCGCCGGGAGCAATGGCATGCGCCCATTCCACGTCAAGCGATGTTTCAAGATTCCATCCGGAGTTTGAAGCGATTTTTTTGTTCCCTATCGGATGCTTTTCAAAGCATCCGTTTTTACTGCTGCACTCGGGCAAACCAAACATTTGGCTGAAAACCTGCAAATCCTTTTCAATGGTAGTGTCGTCGTAAGCGCCGATTATCGCAATCGTGCCATTGCCCCCGCTTTTGGGGAAATGGTAGATTGTCTTTATCGTATCAGGCGAAATGCCTCTTGGCACCACGTCAGCTCGGAAGATATGAATCGGCGATCGCCCTCGAAAACTCGAAAAATGATACGCGGCCCATGCGCTCTGCGCCGAGCATAAGAGAAATATAAACGTAAATAAGAGTATTTTTTTCTTTCGCATAATAAGTACTGTGAGAAATTGTAAAATTAATTGACAATCAATTTTCCTTCCGCTCCATCAAACATCATTGCTTCTCCGTCACGCAATTCTTTGACCGTATATCCTTGATGACGGTATGGTTCAAGCGCGCCGGAATCTTTCTCTTGAAAATGAGGGCAATACGCTTTACCAGTCAAGGATAGGCCCCGAGTATTTTCAAGCGCGGCAGCCGTTGCGTCATCCCAGGGAGTGGAGATTTCTATATTCGGCCCTGCAAGGACCGTGCCTGCGCTCACGCCAACGTATACCCCCAAATCTTTTTCAAGATATTCTTTGATCGCTGTATCAAAGCCGCTTTCGCGAACCTTTTGGAGCAAATGAAACGTATTGCCCCCGTCAACAAAAATCACATCGTATTGGCTCAACTCTTCAAAGGTAATAGGCTGATCCAGTTCCCTATCATGGATATTACCGGAGAGAACTCCCATCTCTTCAATCTCTTGGCGGTCGATCAACACAAATGATCGATTCTTTTCAAGCGACGACGCCGTGGGAATAAACATCACGCGGATATCGCCGACGGGCTTTTTTACAAGCGACAACAATTCTTCTCTGCTGTTCGGGCTTGAAGCGGGGAAACCGTTTGAAGTGAGAAACAGACGCATGGATGTAACTCAATTGACGCTTGTTTCCGGGATTTTCCTTATCTGTCTGGCAAATCTCAAAATACCTAAAGCATACCGCATATTCTACCTGCTCTTAATTTTGATACTGCGTTCTATGCGGCTCGCGTACCACTCTATCGGGGCGTAGTCGTCCGTCATCAGCGTACCTGAAGGAACAGGGCCTGTCCAGAGATGTTTCAAATAGCCCGCCAGTTCGGGACCTGCCGGGGCAAGATTTGGATTCCCGGGGTTCTTGAGGGCTATTAATATGACATTCTGGACTGCATCTGCGCGGTCCGTGCGCACGGGAAAAAG
>Ga0105164_10001414_pt1 | contig 15425 bp, 15 predicted proteins | sample VDWuncwatermetaG_FD_89674 | JGI IMG/M metagenome (GOLD analysis project Ga0105164, IMG submission 89674) | Wastewater microbial communities from Netherlands to study Microbial Dark Matter (Phase II) - VDW unchlorinated drinking water | ecosystem: Environmental > Aquatic > Freshwater > Drinking...
CCATACATATCTGCGATAAATATTGACAATATTTAAAGTTTATGCAAATCGGAAAGAACAATATATTTAAACTATGCATTGATTTATATTGATATGAGGGTATGGGGCTATCTTAGTCTAGCAATAACTTATTTAGCCAGGTTTATACTCCCTGCAGTGCAAATCATTTTATTTATTGCATTAATATTTTCAATGAATTCATTTTTTCTTTTATCGTTATTGGCGATTCTATTTGTGAATTTAATGCTATACCTGATCTTTAACTTTAAATACAAAATAACAAGTCCTGTCAAAAATAATATGCTTAAGCAAAATGATTCTGATGTTTTGCTTTTGATATCTCCTGGAGAGATTAAGAAATCCTCTTTTCAAGGCAGATTTGATATACAGAACTGGAGCGCTGCATGGATAAATACTTTAGAGCAGGAAATGGGCTATTTTTCTGTTTCAGATAACATAGAGGATATGAAAGACAAAAAAGCAATAATAATTTCAAGCAGTATGCCGGACATTGATCCGACATTTATCGAAAAAAATGCTAAAAAGGGAAAAATTATTATTGTTGAAAAGCCAAACCATGAGATTGCTTCCTATTTTGGCATTAAAATATTGAAAGGAAATGCTAGGGCAAAAAAAATAACTTCTGAATTTTTAAAGGGGGCTCCATTGAATTGTGATTTTGACATTATTTATTCCAAGGATTTTAAAATTTTAATGGAGATAGATAAAAAACCTGCAATAATCTCAAGAAATATTGGAAAAGGTGAAATTATTTTCATCTTGTTTGAGTGCTCAAAACAATTAATTTCTTTGCAACAGGGCGTACCTGAAGATAACTACTCTGTTAGGCATAAATACGGCTTACCGGGGTTAATAGAGCCTGTTGATATGTTATTTAGCAAGGAGTTGCTGGACAATGAGGTACCTTATGCAGACATTCTTGAAAAATTTATTATCAATCTTCTTGATACCCCAAAATGGGGAAAATTGCCGCCAAACCACAGATCGGCATTGATATTAAGCCATGATGAGGATTATTGTGATGAACAATTCATAAAAATGATTGAAGAGGAGATTAAAATTGGGATTCATCCAACACTTTTTGCCACACCGCTTAAAACAACTTTGAGTAAATACCTTAAATATATGACTAAAAATAGTGTGGATGTTGGGGTGCACTGGGACAAGTTTCCAAACGAGCTGTTTTTCAGAAAGAACCCTTCTCATGATCTGTCAAACCAAATCAAATTATTAAAAACAAAAGTGCTGTCCTCAAGAATACATTTTCTCAAGTGGGGCAGCCATTATACAAATACCTTCAGGTTATTAACAAGAAACGGAATTTGGGCTGACTCAACCTATGGCAATAATTTTGGAAAGGGCTATGCTTTTTCAACATCATATTTCTTCCATCCGGTTGATACTAATGGAAACTTAATGCCGATTTTAGAACTTCCATTTGAGATTATGGAAAAAAGGGGGAATGCTGATTTGAGGTATATCGAAAGCATCATTATGGGGAATGATAAAAAATACAACGGAGTTTTATGCTTTAACTTTCACCCGGGCAGATATGAATACTCTAAAGATTTTAGAAAGATGATATTTGAAGTTGCTGTTAAAAATAAAATTCTTATATTCAGTTTAAGAGAATATTATGATTTTTATAATGATAGAGTTAATAGCTCAATCAAAACTTCAGGTAATAAAATTACAATAAATGCCAAAACAAAATTAAAACTCATATTACCACATCACATCAAAAAAATTAAGGTAAATGAAAAGAATATACATCTAAATAGGATGGAAAATTCTTATGGTATTGTGATAAATAAAGGAAAGCATGTATTATACACAAAATGAAGGTACTCATAACAGGAATTAGCAGTAGCCTCGGGATTTTGATAGCAAGAAGACTTTCTAAAAATCATGAAATCATCGGAATTAGCACTAGGACCTTGAAAGAATTTAAAACAATAAAATTTGATTTAGGCTCTGATAAAAGTTTAATGATTGAACCTGTTGATGTATGCATACATCTTGCATTTATAACGGATGCAAATAAGTGCGAAAATGACCCTTATGCCTATAAAGTCAATATTTTAGGCACAAAAAATGTCTTGAATTATTGCAAAAGAAACAAAGTTAAAAAATTCATTCTTGGCTCTACGGGTGGGGTTTACGGATTCAGCAAAAAGCTGTTAAAAGAGAATATGGAAGCGCATCCTTATAATGCATACGCTTCAATGAAATACCAAGCAGAGCAAATGGCCAAGAAATATTCAAGTTACTTTGATGTTGTTGTTTTGAGGTATTTTTTCCCGTACGGACCCGAAACAAAAGAGGATTCGCTTATAAACAATTTAATAAATAATGTCAGGAAAGGGAAAAAAATAATTTTGCATAAAGATGGAAAGCCAGCAATCAATCCGATATTTGTAGAAGAGTTGGTTGAAGCAACATCTTTATTTTGCTTGAAGAAATTCAAGGGATTCAATATTTTCAATATTGCGGGGCCTGAAAAGGCTTCTATAAAAGAAATAATATTGATGATATCTTCCATCATAGGCAAAGGGCCTGTATTCGAGCCAAGCGGCAAAGTCTTTGGAGATATGGTTGGCGACATAAATAAACTACAAGATTACCATAAACCAAAGATAGGGTTAAGGCAAGGTTTAAAAATAACAATAAACAACTTAAAGCAGAATGAACTTAAGAAATAAATCGGTTGTTGTAACAGGCGGCGCAGGATTTATAGGAAGCCATTTGGTTGATAGACTGATAATGCATGAACCAGAAAAGTTGATGGTATTGGATAATTTCTTCCTTGGCAGGATGCCTAATCTTGCTCAAGCTAAGAAAAATTATCCCATGTTGCAGGTTATTAACCAAGACATAACTGATTTTAAAGCTGTGAAAAAGTTAATTGATTCCAGTTCAGCTGATGTTATATTTAACTTGGCAGTGATTCCTTTGCCAACTTCCCTGGAAAAGCCCGAGTGGACTTATGAGCAAAATATAAAAATGGCACTGAATTTATGCGAGTTAATGAGGCAGGGATCATTCAAGACACTGGTCCAGTGCTCTTCATCGGAGGTTTATGGAAGCGCAATGTATGTTCCAATGAATGAATCGCATCCCCAGAGAACGATGACGCCTTATGCAGCAAGCAAATTGGCGTCTGACTGCTTGGCAATCTCTTATTATGAAACTTTCGGGATGGATATCGCAATACCAAGGCCTTTTAATAACTATGGGCCAAGACAGAATGATAACAATTATGCCGGCGTAGTACCCTTAACTATCAAGCGCATATTGAAAAAAGAATCACCGATTATATATGGAGATGGCACTCAAACAAGAGATTTTATTTTTGTTGAAGATACAGCTAAAGCGATTATTGACATTTACCTGTCGAAAAACACAAGAGGCAAAGTAATTAACATTGCAAGCGGAAAAGAAGTGTCGATTAAGATGCTTATAGAGCTTATAATGAGTTTGATGGGCTCCAGCTTAAAAATCAGGTACAAAACTAAAAGACCCGGTGATGTTAAAAGGCACAAAGCGGACATATCATTGGCAAAAAAATTGATTAACTTTAAAGCCAAAACGGACCTAAATTCCGGCTTGAGAAAAACAATTGAAATATTTCAAAAAAATGAATAAAGTGGTAAATACAGGCGTTATAGGCGTTGGTGCAATGGGCTACAACCATGTGAGAGTCCTGCTTGGAATGGAAGGAGTTAGGTTAATTGCCATTGCTGACCCCGATGAAACTACCTTAGACAAAGTTTCCAGAACATTCAGCATACCTCATAAATATGTTTCCTACAAGGAAATGATTAAAAAACATAAGATAGATGTTGTTATTATCGCTGTTCCAACCAAGCTGCACAAACGGATAGCAATTGACTGCATCACAAATGGCATTCATGTTTTTGTGGAAAAACCAATAGCCGATTCTATTTCTGATGTAAAAGAAATAATAAAAATTGCCAATAGGCATAAAAAATTATTAATGGTGGGGCATATTGAGAGATTCAATCCTGTTGTAACAAAATTTAAGGAATTCATTGAGCAGGGATTGCTTGGGGACATTTATTTGGTTAATACGGTGAGGGCAGGCCCATACCCAAAAAGAATTAAGGATGTTAGCGTTTTAGTAGACTTGGCGGTTCATGATATTGACATTATAAGGTATCTTGTCGGCGAGATAAAACAGGTTTATTCCCAATTAATAACTTCAGGAAAAGTGTCAATTTACTGCAAATCCTTGTTCAAGATTCATCCGGATATCAATGGATCTTCTGAATTCAGCTGGGTATCTCCAAAAAGAACCAGAACAATACAGATTTACGGCACAAAGGGCATTCTCGAGGGAAATTATCAGGACCAAACTGTGAAATTTTATGAGAATCCCGAAGGCAACCAGCAGTCAAATGCAATGGATTATTATAAGGACTTACTGCTGACTGGAAGCATAAGTTCTGGCAAGATAATTGAGTATCCTGTCATCAAAGAAGAGCCATTAAAGCTTGAGCTAGAATACTTGATTGACTGTGTGAGAAGAAACAAGAAAATTATTATGAACACGCCAGATGAATCTTTGAAAGCGCTTCAAGTTGCTTTGTTGATGCTTGAATCAGGAAAAAAAGAGCAGCCGGTTTCAGTGAAATAATTGATGAATTCTTAATTTAATGCTATATTTAATGGCAGATTTGAATAATGAGATTATGTCATTGAGGGGATTAACAGACGACTCTCTACTGGATTGATATCTGACTTGTAAAGGTATCTCTTTAATTCTTTTTTTGTCCCTTAATGCAAAATACAGCATTTCAATCTGAAAATCCCAGTGCACAGATGTGCATTCATTCATCATTTTTTTTGCCCAATCCGACCTAAACATTTTTACAGTTCCAAACTCAGTAATTTTATTGGAAAAGAGAAGCTTTATTATTTGCGCGTATGCCCTGCTTAAAAATTTTCTAAATAACAAAGTAGTCGATTGGGATGCTCCTTTAAGGTACCTTGAGCCGGAAATAACATCAAAATTGTTAATTTCGCTCAGTGCCCTTTCAATAAAATCGTGTTCTATTTCGTTATCCGCAGGCATGTATGTTATTAAATCCTTTTTTGCAATTTTGATGCCCTCCTGCAAAGCCAAACCAAAGCCCTTTTTATTTATTGACAAGTATTTTATTTGTTTGTTTTTTTTAGCAAGTGATCTTACTATGTCCTCTGTTTTGTCCGTGCTGTTATTGACGCATATAATAATCTCAAAATCTATTTTTAATGATTGCAGGTAATTCAGCATACTTAGTGCTGTTTTCTGGATTAATATTTCCTCATTATATGCCGGTATCAAAACACTTAGGGACTGCATATTTATTAGATTTCTTTTATTGTTTTTACCATATATTCTAAGTCCTCCTTGCTAACAGAAGGATGCACCGGCAAAGACAATATTTCCCCGCTTAATTTTTCCGCAACCGGGAAGTCGCCTTGCCTGTAACCCATTTTCAGAAAGCTTTTGCATAAATGAAGCAGTTTTGGATAGTATATGCTGCAGCCAATTCCTTTTTTCCTGAGATAGTCAAAGAGATTATCCCTAGACAATTTAAAGCCGTTAACCTTGATTGTGTATTGATGGAATACGTGCCTAAAATTCTTTCTTACAATGGGAACCTGGATCCCCTCTATTTTTGAAAGCTCCTCGCTTAAGTATCTTGCATTGCCAATTCTTTTTTGGGTTATTCTTTCAATTTTTTTAAGCTGCTCAACCAGTATTGCCGCATTTATATCTGTTGTCCTGTAATTGTAGCCTACTTCATTATAGTCATAAGCCCCCAATGCCGACATTCCATGCTGCCTGAAAAGCACTGCTTTTTCAGCATATTTTTCATTGCTTGTTACAATTGCGCCACCTTCCCCGCAAGTGAGATTCTTAGTGGCATAAAATGAAAAAACTCCTATGTCGCCGAAGCTTCCTGCTTTTTTTCCATCAAGTTCTGCATTTACTGCCTGACAAGCATCTTCTACAACAAGCAATCCTTGCTTTTTTGCAATTTTATTTATCTTTTCATAGTCGCATAAATGCCCATAGATATCAACAGTTATAATTGCCTTTGTCCTTTTTGTTATCTTATCTTCTATAGCTTTAGGGTTTATGGTAAAAGTTTCAGGTTCTACATCAGCAAAAACGGGTTTTGCACCAGCCATTAAAATAGAATTAGCGGTTGCTATAAAAGTAAAAGGGGTAGTTATAACTTCATCTCCTTTCTCCACCCCCATTACATGAAGTGCGGTATGTAACGCAGCTGTCCCGCTGTTCAATGCAACTGCATATTTGGTACCGCAGAAATCTGCAAATTTTTGCTCAAATTCTAGTACTTTCGGACCTTGCGCTATAATTCCGGATTTCAGAACTTCTATTACCGCATTTTGCTCTTCTTCACCAATAACAGGTTTAGCGATAGGTATCATTTTTACTCAACCTTATACTTTTTCCATCTTTTTGTTGACAAGCTCATATCAACTGTCAACGCTGGCCCTTTATATTCTTTCAGCGTCATTTTCCCAACATTTTTGGAGCCTGCCAAAAGCGCCAGTTCATACATGCTCATTCTTTTGTCGCCAACGATGTGGATTATGCCTTTCTCTTTCTTCTTGCACACATCAAATATGCCACTAGCCGCTTGCTCGCTGAACAAATAAGTTCCGAACCTGTCAATAAAAGCTTTTGGATATTTCCATTGCTGCTTTGGCACGAAATTAGTCCTGATTATGCATGTATTTTCATATTGCCGGGCTATCAGCTCCCCGCACAATTTTGTCAGCGAATAATAATTTTTTGGGGAAGTGATGTCGTCTTCTGTATAAAATTTTTTGCTTTCGCCTGCAAAAACGCATGCTGTGGACATGTAGATGAGGTAGCAATTATTTTTGAGCTTTTTCAATGCGTTCACAATGTTTTGAGTGCCTTCGACATTTGTGAGCCATGCCGCTTTCTTGTTTTCATCGCATTCCCTTATTCCAACCAATGCCGCTGCATGAATCAGGCAATTTGGCTTATAGCTTAAAATAACCTTATTAACAGAACCTGGATTAGTTACATCCATTTGGGCATGCGTCGGGCAGAAAGCATTCCTAAAAACTTTTTTCAATGACTGCCCAAGGGCTCCTGAAGCGCCTGTGATTAAAACTTTCATGTGAAAGAAGTATTTACCAGCATATATAAAACTTACTTCTATTGTCTTAGAACAAAGCGTAGATAAAAGGCGACAATGAAGAGCTTTGGGCCACAACTATGAGAATGCCAACTATAACGAGCATTATGACAATTGGCAAAAGCCACCATTTTTTCCTTTCCCTCATGAAACTCCACAAGTCGGAAAGGAGATAAAATCTTCTGGCCATGATTAATGAAAGTACGTTTTGATTTATTAATCTTTTGCAATCTTTTCGCTGTCCCACATGTCTTTTGGGTTGTCCTCTCTTTTTACAAGAAATTTATCAATCACGAGGCAGTCAATTCCGGTGCCCATCATGCATTTGTACGCATCTTCCGGTGTGCAGACAATCGGTTCTCCCCTAATATTAAAAGAAGTGTTAATCAAAATAGGAACACCGCTTAATTTCTCAAATTCCTTGATGACACTATAATAAAGATAATTTTCCTCTTTTGAAATGGTTTGCAATCTTCCAGTCCCATCAACATGAACAACGCTTGGAACAAGCTTTTTTTTGTTTTCCTTGAAAGGGTAAACAAACAGCATAAACGGCTCTTCGTCCTTGTCAATCTCGAAATATTTGTGCACATCCTCCTTGCTTATCACAGGCGCAAAAGGTCTGAACTGCTCCCTGTGCTTTACCTTTGCATTCAATATATCCTTCATTTGCGGATTTGCTGCATTTGACAAGATGCTTCTTGCCCCCAAAGCCCTTGGGCCCCATTCCATTCTTCCCTGGAACCAACCGACAACATTGTTACTGTAGATTAAATTTGCAGTCAGCTTAACCAAGGCATCGTCATCTTTAAATTTCTTATAAACAATATTGTTCTTGTCCAAAAAAAATTTGATATATTCTGCAGAAAATGACGGGCCAAGATAAGCGGATTTCATGACATATTTTCTTTTATTTCCGAATATTGTATTATGGGCATAAGCTGCAGCTCCGAGTGAAGTACCCGCATCGCTTGCTGCCGGCTGTATCCATATGTTTTTGAAAGGTGTGTTTCTTGTGATTTTGCCGTTTGCAACGCTGTTCAAGGCAACACCGCCTGCCATGCATAGGTTTTTCATTTTTGTTTCATTGTAAAGGTGGTTTAGCATCTTAAAAATTATTTCCTCTGTTATTTTCTGCAAAGATGCTGCAATATCCTTGTGCTTTTGGGTTACTTCTTCATCTGGCTTTCTTATCGGACCAAATTCCTGAACAAATTTTTTGCTCGGCATTGTCAGTTTGTAATGGTAATCAAAATAGCTCATATCAAATTCAATGCTGCCATCCTCCTTGATATCAACTATTTTTTTGAATTTTTCATAATAAGCCGGCTTTCCATAAGGATACAACCCCATGACTTTGTATTCTGAATTATTGACGCTGAACCCAAGATGCGCAGTCACGGTGCTGTACAGCAAACCGACTGAATTTGGAAATTTCAATTCTTTCAGCAATGTTATTTCATTTTTCTTTCCGTACCCGTAAGAGGCAGTTGCCCATTCGCCAACGCCGTCAACTGTCAGGATTGCCGCTTCCTCAAATGGAGAGACCAAAAATGCAGAAGCTGCATGCGCAAGGTGGTGCTCGATAAATAGTATATCGCCTTTGTACTTTAGTTTTTTTCTTATGACAGACGGGACTCTTAATTTTTCATTCAGCCACGAAGGCAGTGCCTTGTAAAAAGTCCAGAATGACATTGGGAACATCTCAAGATGCTGACTCAGCAGCCTTTCAAATTTCAGCAGCGGTTTTTCATAAAATCCGATGTAATCCACATGACTAATATTTATATTTCCTTCTTTCAAGCAGTAATTAATGGCGTTTATCGGAAAGCTTATGTCATGTTTTTTCCTCGTGAATCTTTCTTCTTCTGCTGCAGCTACAACAATGCCGTCTTTCATCAGGCATGCCGCTGCATCATGATAAAAACAAGAAATGCCTAGAATGTTCATTTTCAAAAAGTCCTATAATATTTTTCCAGTGGCTGTTTTGTGACTTTATGCTCATCCCAGTTTGAACTTTTATTTTGCCTTTTTAGCTCCAAAAAATGCTTTCTAAAAATTTTTGCGGATATTGAAACCAAACCAACTCCAATAAAATAAACTATGGACAATAAAATGAAATTGACTATGCCGGATATTAATTTGGATATTGGCTCGAGAACTGAATTTATAAAATTCCAAATTTTCTTTATCATGGCTTATCACAAATGGTATTTTGTTTATAAAAGTTATGGTGGTTAACCTGCATGAGAACCTGTGAGCATACCACTATTCAATCCTAGAAAATTTTATAAAGCAACCTCTGTTATTTTTGCCAATGAGAACTATAACCATAGTCGGCTTGGGCTATGTTGGATTGCCTTTGGCCTGTTTATGCGCGGAAAAAGGGCACAAGGTTTATGGCCTTGATATTGACAAAGATAGGATTGAATTAATCAACAAAAGCCAAAGCCCGATTGAGGATGAATATGTAATCAATAAATTAAAAAACCTAAAGAATAAGATAAATGCAACAACGAATGCAAATGACTGCATTCCAAACTCAGATATTGTAATTGTCTGCGTGCCAACCCCTGTTGACAAGAATAATTCTCCTGACCTGACTGCCTTGATGGAATCCATTTCAATAATTTCTAAGTTTATAAAACAGAATACACTTTTGATTGTCGAGTCAACTATTTATCCCGGCACTGTTGAAGAGATAATTGTCCCTATATTAAAAAAACAAAGATTTGATGCCTACAAAAATGATATTTTTGTGGCGCATTGCCCTGAAAGGATTGACCCCGGCAACAGGAAATGGACAATTGAAAATTTGCCAAGAGTTGTCGGGGGCATAACAAAAGAAGCAGCAAAAAAGGCTGCTGAATTTTACAAAAGCATTATTGAAGCTGATGTTGTTGAATTAAGCAGTGTCAAGGCTGCAGAAGCCACAAAAATAATGGAAAATACATTCAGGGATGTCAATATAGCATTTGTCAACGAGATGGCGCAGAGCTTTGACAAGGCAGGCATCGACATAATGGAAGTCATCAAGGGCGCTTCTACAAAGCCGTTTGCATTCATGCCGCATTATCCGGGGGCAGGGGTTGGAGGGCATTGCATTCCTGTTGATCCTTATTATTTAATTGAGAAAGCAAGGCAGATCGGGTTTAACCATAAATTTTTGAGCCTGGCAAGGGAGATAAACAACAGCATGCCCCATTATACTATTGAATTGCTGGAGAACGAATTAAAAAAATTAAAAAAATCAATCAAAAATGCAAAGATTGGCGTGCTTGGACTGGCTTACAAGGCAAATGTCGATGACATAAGGGAAAGCCCTGCATTTGAGATAATAAATATGCTGAAGGCAAAAAATGCAGATGTTTTTGCTTTTGACCCTCATGTAAGGAAAGGCAGCAATGTGGAAGGTATTGATGAATTGCTGAACAAAAGCGATTATATAATTTTGGCTACAGACCACAATGAATTCAAAAATATGGATTTGAACAAATTAAAAAAATACAAAATATTGGTTTTGATAGACGGCAGGAATTGCCTGGATAAAGAAAAAATAAAGTCAATGGGAATTTTATATCATGGAATTGGGAGGAGCTGATTATTCGTAAAACAATTCTTCCTTTCCTAGATTTTCCTTATACCAGTTGTACGTTTTTGCCAGTCCCTCTTTAATGTTGACTTGTGGATTCCATCCGAGCTTCTTTATTTTTTCAATTGAAGGGATTCTTTTCATTATCTCCCTTTTTTTTTGCCTTGTTTCCTTCCCAAATCCGACAATTTTTGGCTTTAAATTTTTTCCGGAAATTTTGATTATCCTTTCAGCAAGTTCCTTAATTGTAATCTGGTCAGTATTTGCAATGTTGTATGCCTCTCCTTTTGCGCCTTCTTTCATAACAGTTGTAATTCCATTGACAACATCCGCAATGTAAGTGAAGCATCTGACTTGTGTTCCGTCTCCAAATACAGTTGGCGCTTCATTATTCAGGACTTTTTGTATAAAGATTGGCATTACCCACTCAAAGCCCTGCCCAGGCCCGTAAACATTAAACAACCTAACAGGATTTATATCCAGCCCATATTCCTTGACATACCCATAGGCATACATTTCAGCAGTCAGCTTGGATACGCCATAAATGCTGACAGGGCTTTTTGGGCTGTCTTCCTTTATAGGTATTTCTCTTGGCTCTCCGTAGACCTCTGATGAAGAAGTGTAAACAATTTTTTTCACGCTTGTGCCTAGAGCGCACTTAAATACATTAACAGTTCCATCTATATTAACTGCCAAAGTGCCCAAAGGTTTTTTGTCAGAATTGAGAACTCCAAGCTCAGCAGCAAGGTGATAAACAACATCGCAATCGCGCATTTCCCATCTTATGTCTTCAAGAACGGATTTCCGAACGAATTCAAGATTTTTGTGCTTAAACTTGATTGGCTTGATGTCAATGACCTTGACTTCATTTCCTTCATTCAGCAGATGTTTGACTAATGTGTGCCCGATGAAGCCGTTGCCGCCTGTAACTATGATTTTCATTTTGATATAAAAATTTTAAAGCTTCGCTTTGATAAGTTTTGTATTTTGATTTATTTTATAAATTATTTGGTTGATGAATGCTTCAGTTTATGATATAATTATTTATTTTATTGAGCTTCTTTGAGGGTATCTTAATATAATCTTCTCAATAATAGTAATTAATAGCCTGCATAAGATTATTTTCAATATAGAAATTAATCAAATTTCTTTAAAATGGCGTCAACAATCCTTTTTGAGGCTTTTCCATCCCAAAACTTGGGTATTTTACCTTTAAAATGGATTGTTTTAGATGAAATAATACTATTACAAGCTCTAACTACAGCTGCCTTGTCAGTACTGACAAGCATATTAGTGCCCTGCTTGACAGTTACAGGCCTTTCTGTATTATCCCTAAATGTTACACAAGGCACGCCCAAAACAGTAGTTTCTTCCTGTATGCCGCCAGAATCTGTCAAAACAAACTTGCTGTTTGCCATCAAGCATAAAAAATCCAGGTAGCCCAAAGGACTTGTCATTATCAGATTTTTCATATTTTTAAATTGTTTGTCCAAGCCAAACAATCTTATATTCTTATCAGTTCTCGGATGCATCGGGAACACTATTTTTATTTTTTCCTGTATTTTATCCAGAATATAAAGTATATTTTCAAAATCCTCTTTTCTGTCAACATTGCTTGGACGATGCAGAGTCAGAACACAATAATCATTTTTTCTTAGTTTTAGCTTAGATAAAATTTTTGATTTTTTTGCCTTTTGCCTGTGCTTTAATAAAGTGTCTATCATCACGTTTCCGACAAAAAAAATCCTGTCTTTGCTAATGCCTTCATTTAAAAGATTTTTATTTCCGCTTTCCTCGGTTGTGAACAGGAAATCGCTTATTTTGTCTGTGCGTATCCTGTTGATTTCTTCCGGCATGGTTTTATCAAAGCTCCTTAAGCCGGCTTCCACATGGGCAACTTTTATGTTAAGCTCGTGAGCTGCTTCTGCCCCTGCAACTGTTGAATTCACATCGCCAACGACTATCACTAAATCCGGCTTTTGCCTCTCAAGCGCTTCACCAATCTTTTGTTTAAGGAAATTTCTTTGCTCATCAGCATCGACATTGGTTTTACATATCAAGTGCTCATCCGGCTTTGGAAGCTCTAATTCCTCAAAAAACAATTTGCTCATGCGAAAATCGTAATGCTGCCCTGTGTGCAGAAGCACGTGCTCTATTTTATGCTTTTTTATCTCTCTTATCAGAGCTGCCAATTTGATAAAATTTGGCCTTGTCCCCACTATGCTTACAATTTTCATTTATCTCTGGCAACCCAAATATATTTAAATAGTTTCCTATCACTAAAAAATGTGACAAAACTAAGAGTAGCTGTTGTTATACCGACTCATTTTGACGTGCATTCTTCACTAAACAACCTGTTAAAGGTATACAGATACCTGATAAAAAACAAAAATATAGAAGTGACAATTTTCACAGACAGAAAAAATAATGTTGAATATGCTGATTTTAATGTGGAAAAAATCAATGGCTTGGATTACAAGACAATATTGGAGAAAGCATTTCTTGTTTTAGGTGTGCCGAGATTTTATTACACGGACTTAATTGAAAAACTAAAAGGATATGATGTGATAGAATCAAGCAATCCTGAGTTTTATGCATTCGCTTATCAATCATATAAAGCGGCGAAAAAATACAATGCAAGGCTTATTTACAGGACATCGCAAACTGTTGAAGGGTTTTATCTGTTCAAAATAATAAAATATATTGTAGTGCCGATTGTAAGGAAAGCGTACGATTATGCGAGCTTCCTGTTATTTTCGAATCCGGAGGCTGAAAAAAGATGCATTAAATTAGGCTTGCTGGACAATAAGGAAAAAAGCATCATAATCGGGCATGCAACTGATACAAAATGCTTTATGCCCATAAAAGTAAAAAAGCCGGATAACCTCATCTTGCTTTCTGTGGGAGGCTTGTATAAAATAAAAGGGCACCATTTGATAATCAAGGCATTAAAAAAGATAATTGAAAAAGGGCACAAGAATGCGGAATTGTGGATAGTGGGAGAAGGATATTACAAAAAGAATTTGGTGAAATTGGCAAGAAATTTAAACATAGAAGACAAGATTAAGTTTCTTGGAAGAAAATCTCATGAGGAATTGGCAAAAATTTATAATATGTGCGACATATTTGTCTTGGCAAATTACCAGGAAGCAACTCCTGCGGTCAACGAGGCAATGGCATGCGAAAAGCCGGTTGTTGCAATGGAAACAGGCGGTTGCAAGTTTGTCATACCAAACAGGGGTTATGGCTTAATAACAAAAAGATTTGATGCTGATGATATGGCTGATAATATAATATTTTTAATGAAAAACGGGAAAATTGCTGATAAAATGGCTAAAAATGGCAGAAAGCGTGTTCTGGAGAATTTTTCTTTAGAAAGAGTGGCATTAAAGATTTATTATTCTTTTGTTAGAGATTAAGTTATCTTTTCAGGAGCAAATTAACAGATTTGTTTCCTCTGCAGATATTCATTAAAGACGAAGTATCTACTTGCTCTATGCTATCTTTGCTTTCATTTATTAGTTTAATTTTAAATCCATAGTCCTCTATTTTATTTAGAAACTTTTGCGGAGAAGCTCCACACTTTTTTAATGCACTAGGCCAAAACTCGCAAACTATTATTAAACCTTTATTACTTTTTATTGTTTTGTCCATACCTAAAAATGCCAAAAATTCCCCACCTTCAATATCAATTTTTATTATATCTGGCTGAATTTTATCCCTGACAAATTCGTCTAATACTGTTGTTTTAACCCTAAGTAGTTTCCTTCCATCGCCTGGATCGTAAATTCTATGATCACCTCGATGCTCTTCAGAGAAGAAAAAGTTTATTTCTCCGACTTTGTCTGAAATAGCTTTTTTTATAGTGATTACATTATCGCACCCATTTGCTTTAAGGTTTTTCAATAGCAACCTGTAATTACTTGGATCTGGTTCAAAAGCGTAGACCTTACCATTTCCACCTACCATATCTGCAAAAATTAATGTATAGTACCCTATATTGGCGCCTATGTCAAAAATGACCATGTTTTTCTTTACAAGTTTCCTAATTAGTTTTGTTTCCAGGCTTTCTAATGCCGAAAATTTCCATAGATATAAAGCAGTGATTCTATCAAGTGTGTTTGCATACATCTTATAACCATGAACATTAACAAAAATATCTTTCTTTGGACTGAAATGAGTATTGAGAAATCTTGCCAACTTTCTAAATGACGAGGAGTGAGATGCGTGCTGCACAAGAACCTCGGAGAAAAAATTCATAATATATTTTAAAACCATTTTTATGCCAAGAAGCGGGCTCTAATGTTATTTAAACTTATCTTTTATAAAAAATAGGAATGTTTAAAAATAAATCAGTATTGTTTAATAGTCAATGAAAGGCAAATACAAAAATTGGATTTTGCTCTTATTAATATTGCTGTTTGCATTAGCATTAAGACTAATTTTTTTTAGTGGGATAGACTCTTCTGATTCCTTATCATATACAGAATTTGCTTTTAATCTTGCAAATGGTAAACTTACTTTAACAGGCGGCCATTCTGCCTTCAGGCTTGGAATATTATTTCCTGTATCAATTTTGTATTCTATTTTTGGTGTTAATGAAC
>Ga0105164_10001415_pt1 | contig 15424 bp, 15 predicted proteins | sample VDWuncwatermetaG_FD_89674 | JGI IMG/M metagenome (GOLD analysis project Ga0105164, IMG submission 89674) | Wastewater microbial communities from Netherlands to study Microbial Dark Matter (Phase II) - VDW unchlorinated drinking water | ecosystem: Environmental > Aquatic > Freshwater > Drinking...
ATGTAGGTGAATTAAACAGATTACTCCAAAACTATAGTGAAGCTGAAAAGAATCTAAAAAAAGCCATAAAGATTGATGAGAAAATATCTGGAAAAGATGGTTTACCAGTAGCTAAGGATTTAAATAATTTAGCGGTTCTATATAGGGGACAAGGGAAGTTTAATGATGCCGAACCTTTACTAAATAGAGCATTGAAAATTAGAAAAGCAAAGCTTGGTGAAAACAATCCAGAAGTTGCTGTCTCTTTAAATAACTTAGCTATTTTTTACAGAGCAAAAGGTGAGCTTGCAAAAGCAGAACCTCTTTTAAATGAGGCTTTAGCCATAAGGGAAAAATCACTAGGGAAAGAACATGCAGATGTAGCAATTTCACTAAATAATATTGCTGAATTATACAAAGCTGAAAAGAAATATCCTGAATCAGAAGCCATGTATAAAAAATCAATAGCTGTTTTTGAAAAAGCACTTGGTAAGAATCACCCGAATGTTGCTGTTGTTATGAGAAACCTATCAAGCCTATATACAGAGATGGGTAAAAAAGATGAAGCAAAGAAGATGGATCAAACAGCTCTTGCTATACTTACTCAAAAAAGATAGAGCAAATATAAATATCTTATAAAGATTTTACACTTATCAAGCTTTTTACGTCATCATGTTAGAAGAGGCAATTCATGAATTGCCTTTACATGAATCACACTTACTTGAGATTCACAAAGATTACTGTAAACAAAAGGAAACATGAACTCGAAAATTAGAAATGTTGCCATTATTGCTCACGTTGATCACGGTAAAACTACATTAGTAGACGCTATCTTAAAATACACTGGTGTTTTCAGAGTAAACCAAGAAGTTGAATCTTGTGTAATGGACTCAAATGATCTTGAACGTGAAAGAGGGATTACAATTCTTGCTAAAAATACTGCTGTTAACTTTGGAGAGTTTTTAATTAACATTGTAGATACTCCAGGTCACGCAGACTTCGGTGGAGAAGTAGAACGTGTGTTAGGAATGGTAGATGGCTGTCTTTTAATTGTAGATGCTTTTGAAGGTGTAAAACCTCAGACCAGATTTGTTTTAAGAAAAGCATTAGAAAAAGGTCTGAGACCCATACTTGTTTTAAATAAAATTGATAGGCAAAACACCACTCCAAATAAAGTTATTGATCAAGTTTTAGATTTATTTATTGAGCTTGGTGCAGATGATAACCAGGCTGAGTTTCCTATTATTTATGCCAGTGGAATTAAAGGAATGGCGAAATTAAAACTTGAAGATGAAGATACAGATATAAAACCTCTTTTAGATATAATTGTTCATCACGTTCCACCACCATTAGGTGATGCAGACAAACCCTTCCAATTCCAAGTTACAAGCATTGATTACAGTGACTTTCTAGGAAGAATATTAATAGGAAGAATACATAACGGTACAGTAAGTGTAGGCGATCAAGTAGCTTTAATAAAGACTGATGGAAAAATCACTAAAGAGAAAGTCTATAAACTTTTTAGTTTTGAAAACTTGAAAAAGGTAGAAATACAATCAGCTACTGCTGGAATGATAATTGCAATGAGTGGTTTACCAGAAGCGACGATTGGAGAAACAGTAGCTTGTACTGAAAATCCAGAAGCATTAGCTCTTATAACCATAGATGAACCTACCATGCAAATGATCTTTTCAGTAAACGATAGTCCCTTTGCTGGAAAAGAAGGAAAGTTTGTCACATCCAGACAAATTAGAGAGAGACTTTTTAAAGAATTAGAATCAAATGTAGCTCTTAGAGTAGAAGATTCAGGTGGTTCAGGAGATAGATTTTTAGTAAGCGGACGTGGAGAATTACATCTTGGAATTTTAATTGAAACGATGAGAAGAGAAGGTTTTGAATTTCAAGTAAGTAAACCTCAAGTAATAAATAAAATCATTAAAGATCATACTTATGAGCCATATGAGTCATTAGTTTTAGATGTGCCGGATGAATCTACAGGTTCATGCATTGAAGCTATGGGGAAAAGAAAAGGTGAATTAAAGAACATGCACTCAGATGGAAAGATGACTGTTCTTGAGTTTGAAGTACCTACACGTGGATTAATTGGATACAGAGGTGAGTTTATTAGACAGACAAAAGGTCGCGGAATTATGAATCATAGTTTCTTTGAATACAGACCTTATGCTGGCGATATAAATAAGATTAGAAATGGTGTTTTAATTGCATATGAAAGTGGAACGGCTACTCCTTATGCTATTTTAAATGCACTTGATCGTGGTGACTTTTTTATTCCACCTGGAACTGAAGTTTATTTAGGAATGATAGTAGGTGAGAACAATAAACCTCAGGATTTAGAAGTGAACATATGTAAAACTAAAAAACTTACGAACATGCGCTCAGCTGGTTCTGAAGTTTTAGAAACATTGCCACCACCTATAGAGATGCATTTAGAAGAGGCTTTAGAGTATATAAATAATGATGAGCTTGTAGAAGTTACTCCAAAATCTATACGTTTGAGAAAACTAATCTTAGACCCGAATAAGAGAAAAGCGGCAGCTAAATAATTAGCGTAATGAAAATATTTTAGATATTTCTATTACAAAACCATTATCACCATTGGCTTTATTGTTATGGATTTGATAACCAGCCCATAGAGTTGCATCTTTAGGTCCAATCAAGTAAAACCCAGGAATTAGAAATCCATTTGCATGCTTTCCCGAAAACCAATCCATTTGCAAACCAAATCTCTTAGTTATCGGTTGTTCAATCCCGCCAATAAAACCAAAGACATCCCTCCCACAAAAAGTAGTAGTTAAAACATTTATCCCAGCTGAGATTCTGGTTTTTAGTTTAGGTACTCTTGCACTTAAATGTGAATAAGTCCAGTTCCCCACACCATTTCCTCTTAAAGAGGTTTGAATTAAGGTACCATAAGTTAATTTAGTTTCATACTTTTCATATAATTTTTTATTCAATGGAATAAAGCTTTTAAAACCTACACCTAAAAGTTCATTAGCAACATTATTTGTACCTACTCCACCAAGAGTTACATCTATCTCTGTATTTTTCCCTATACCAAAAGCATTATATTCAGTGTTTACAAAGAATTTATTTGAGAATTGAGTTTCATGCTGTAAAAAAAGTTTGTTTTTTTCAGTCACATCAGCAGATGGAACATTAAATAAAGTTTGCTGAGCATAACATGTACTAACGCTTAAGAAGAACGTAATGAAAAGTAAAATTATTTTCTTCACACTAACCTCTGTCCTCTAACCTCTATCTTCTCCTCCTATTGTATACTAATGTTGATTTATATCATAGAAAAAGTTAGTAGATTGCCACGCCTCATTTTATTCGGCTCGCAATGACGACAAGCAAAGGAGATAACTATGTACCTCGTAGGCGATATAGGCGGCACAAAAACAAATATAGCAATTCTAGATTTTTCAAATGGAAACTTTAAGACGGTTTTTGAAAAAAGTTTTTTAAGTAAAGACTATGACAGTTTAAGAACAATTGTAAAAAAAGTTTATGAAGAAGATATAAGAGGAAAGTCCACCATAACAAAAGCTTGTTTTGGAGTGGCTGGTCCTGTTAAAAATGGGAAATGTGATGCTACAAACCTTCCATGGTTAGTGGATGCTAAGAAAATTGCAGAGGTTTTAACCCTTGAAAATAATGACGTTTTTTTATTAAATGATTTAGAAGCAGCAGCATATGGAATAGATTGTTTAACAGAAAAAGACATTTTTGTGCTAAATGAAGGTGAAGAACAAAAAGGTGGAACCAGATGCCTAATCAGCGCTGGAACTGGACTGGGTGAATCTATCATTGTTCATGATGGAAAGAATTATAGACCCATACCTAGTGAAGGTGGACATAGTGATTTTGCTCCTAGAAATAAAATTGAAATGGATTTACTTGAAGATTTAATGGCTAAGTATGGGCGTATTAGTTATGAAAGAGTACTCTCCGGTCCTGGCTTAGCAAATGCATATGAGTTTTTTAAAAAAACTTCTTACCAGGATATTTCAGCATGGCTTTCTGAAAGAATAAAAGAAGAAGATCCTTCTGCAGTTATTTCAGAAGTAGCAATGAGTAGGAAAGATGAAGCCTGTGAAAAAGCCTTAGATTTATTTGTTTCAGTTTATGGAGCTGAAGCTGGAAACCTGGCACTTAAATCACTCTCTACAGGTGGGGTTTACATAGGTGGCGGCATAGCACCTAAGATTTTAGATAAAATCAAAGAAGGCACCTTTATGCAATCATTTACTAATAAAGGCCGCTTAGCCATTATGATTTCACACATGCCTGTAAAAGTGATTTTAAACTCAAAACACCCTATTTTAGGCTGTGGTAATTACCTGAATATACATTGTGGAAAAGAAGCTGTAACAGCTTAGATTAAATATTTCTAATAATACAAGTTTGTATACTTAATTGTTATATAATCTTTTTATATAATTTTATACGAATTTAAGAAAGTAAATTATGCCATTTGTTACATTCCCATCAGTTAGACTTCATGAAAATGACTATGGCTATGTATTAGTTCAAGATGGTGGTGCAACTGGATGTGATTTTGGATTATATCCTGTAGAACATGGAGAGATTAAAACAAACAATGGACCAGAACATGTAATCAGTAGATCAAATGAACATTTTGATTCTTACCTAAAATTGTTTTTATCTGCAATGGGTGATGTTAATGACAAAATAAAAGATAGAAGAATTTTAGTGAGTTGTAATAGCTTTCCAGGTCCCACAAATGAAACTAACAAAACAGCTACATTTACTAATGGTCAAAACGAGTCATGGAAAAATATTAGTATTAAAGATTTATCAGACATTCTTAGATGTCCAGTTTTTACTGTAAATGATTTATATGCATTCGGTGCTTACATTGCTTCAAATCCAGATAATTCTCCAAGGAACTTTCAATCTTTTCATGAAGGGTCTCCTGAAGGGAATGTTCAAGTATTAGATGGTCCTGGTGGTGGTTTGAATGGTTCGTTAATTCTAGCTGATGGTCCAGTTGAACTCGAAAGAGGACACATTGGATTACCGACAATTACCGATGATGATCTTATATATTTAGCATATTTGCGAGCCATAAAAAATGGTACACCTTGTTGGGAAGATGCCATTTCAGGACCAGGCTTAGCAGACACCTACGTTTATGAATTGAATAAAGATTTAATTACTACTGCATTTATTGCTAACTTTGATAAAGATTCTATGGGTGCTATTAAAACTGCTTTAAATAGTGGTAGAGAATCAAAAGTTATGCAAGATGGTAAGTGGTCTGTTGATAAAACAGCAGCAATAGTTAATGCTGTAAGAAGTGAATCAGATCCCATATGTAAATTAGCTTATAGTAGGTATGTAAAATTTCTTGGAGCTTTAGTTTCTGATAGTATCAAAGCAACTGGGGCTAAAAAAAGAGCATTACTTGCTGCTAATGTAAGATACGATGCTGATATACTTCCTACTTTTAAGAGTGATTTTATTGTTGGATATAATTATTCACGTAAACTGGATCCTAGATTTGTAAATGATGTACCTGTAGATATCATAGTAAATAAGCATGCACCATTAAATGGTATGGCCTGGTGTGCAGCAAATTATTCATATCTTGCACAAAGAGACGGTCATATTCATCAAAGTCAGGTTATCTCTCGAATGATGAGTATGACACCTTTTCAAAGACCTACAACGAGAGGGCATGGAGCCTATACTTTATTTCATAAAGACCGCACACCATCTGAATCTTAAACTACAAATTAGATAAGACTTATTATAAAGCCAGACTTTAAGTAATACATTTAATCAATCTTTTATATAGGGTAAAATATTAATTCCGAATATTTAAAGGATAAAACAATGTCAAAAGCAATTTTAATTAAAGCAAAAGAAAAAGAAAATAAAACACCTAACGCTCTTAGAAGAGATGGATTTATACCAGCTACCGTTTATGGTCATAGCTTGAAATCATTTTCAGTTCAAGTAAATGCTAAAGAATTTTCAAAGATTCCTCATAAAGCATACTCACACATCAATGAACTTGAATTATCAGGAAAAGATAAATTTCCAGTAATTATTAGAAATGTTCACAGAGATCCAGTTAGAGATACTTACTACAATATTGAGTTTTATAAAATAAATGAAAAAGAAAAGATTAAAGTTAAAATAGCTCTTAACTACACTGGTGTTTCAGAAGCAGTTATAAAGGGTGGTATTTTAATCGTTTCTCAAACAGAAATAGAAGTTCAATGCTTACCATTGAATATTCCAGATGCAATTGATGTAGATCTTTCAGTAATTACTGAAATTGGACAAGTAATCCATGCAGGAGATATTAAGGTAACAAATGACATTATTGTTTTAGCTAAGAAAGAAGAGATTTTAGTTAAGGTAGAAGTACCTAAGACACATGAAGTTGAAGCACCTAAGGTTGAAGCAGCACCAGTAGCAGGCACAACACCAGCAGCAGGAGCAACACCAGCAGCAGGAGCAGCACCGGCAGCAGCAGGCAAAGCAGCACCAACAGCAGCGGGTGGTAAAGCAGCACCAGTGGCAGCTAAGCCAGACGCTAAAGCAAAGAAATAGCTTATGGCTATAGCTAATTAGCAGAACCAGCCAAAAGCCACTAGCCATAAGCCACTAGCCATAAGCCACCAGCCAATATATGGATTTCCCCTTCCCATGCCCCAAATGTAATCAAAGTATCTGCAGAAGAGCTTATACAATCAATCTAGCAATGGGCTATGCAGAAGAACAGTTTTGCTTAAAATGTTTATCAGAATTACATAGCCAGAGCATTGAAGATATGTTTGATTTTATTTATGGCTATGTAGAAAGCAGAGGATGCTTTAAGAAAGAATGGGATAAGATGACACAGAAAAGTGAGTGCCCATTACCTAATAGCTGTGTAATAGGAAAATGTTTCAAATGAATAATAAACCCATAATAGAACTTGATTTAAGAGGAGTAGCCTGCCCGCTAAACTTTGTAAAAACAAAAATGCAGTTAGAGAAAATGAGCTCTGGAGAAATATTAGAAGTACTACTAGATTCTGGCGAAGCCATTGAAAGCGTCCCACCAAGCATAAAAGAAGAAGGACATGAAGTTTTAGGAGAAGTAGAGATAGAAAACTATTTTAAGTTAGTTATTAGGAAGAGTTAATTTAAACAGCTTGATTAGTAATAGAATATCCTTGAGACTCAAGATATCTTGTTATTAAAGATTGAGCTTTAAATGACTTATTTGCTGTTTCTTCAGCACACTCCCTAACATCAGGATTATTGTCATTTACTCCAGATTTTTTTTGTTCAAGGGCATGCTGAATAGCTTCTAAATCTCGTACCATTTCTATCAAGTCAAAAAATGTAACAAGTGAAACTTCGGGAGAAAAATCTTCTTTTCTTATAGGCAATGATCCAGCTTTTCTATGTTCTTCAAACTCATGCCAATAGGATTCAACTATACTTTCTAGAATCCTAATAGTTTCAAGTCTTACTTCCCAACTATAACCACAACTATGTAAATTATCTTTCAGACCAAACCCTTCTGAAGATAAAATAGCAGTTGCATAAAGTGGATCAGACATAATACCCATCATTGCAAGTGGATATAAGAAACTTTGAGTAAGATAAAACTCATTCAAGTCCCTTCTTTTTTGTGCTAAGCCTGCCCTAAATGCTGAAGCTTGAGGAGAAGTATCCATATTTATACCAATTTCTAGAGGCTCATCATTCTTTGGTGCTTTTTTCTCACTAGGCTTCCCTAAGTTTTCATCTTTTGGCTTTAAGTATTTCTTCATGTCAGGCATAGCAATTTTTGGAATTTCATTTCGTAAACCACGACGATTTTTTATATTTAAAGCTACTGGAACAGCCTCGTTTAAGGCATATATAGCATCTACATAGCCTTTAATTTCTGCTCTTTCCTCTTCATTTTTTATAATTTGAGCTGTAACAGGATATCCACTATGGCTAAGCTCAAAAGATTTACCTACCATTGATCGTAGTAATGCTCTACCTTTTGCATGCATATGTCTTATTTGTGTAAAAGCAAATGGGTCATCTGTAATTTTCAGTAAATATACAGGTTCATCATAAGAGCCAATTCGCATAATATCTCCATCTAAAATATGTATTTTATAAATTGATTATTATAAATTAAAGCAGTAATGTTTAGCAGAGTCAAGTAAAATAGAATTATATTTAAATTTATACAGTCTTCAAGCTATAATATTTAACCTCAGGTTTAACCTACCTGAAAGTTTGGATTCTGACTTCTGTTTTCTGTCTTCTTTTCGGGCGATTAGCTCAGTTGGTTAGAGCACACGCTTGATAAGCGTGGGGTCCCGTGTTCAAGTCACGGATCGCCCATTTGTATGGGCTTGCTGATGGCAAGCCCTTTTCATTTTATTCTGGAAAAATATTAATAACTCTAGTATATGAGTTTGAAGTCTTTGACCTAATACTCCTACCACTGCAGCAGTTGCAATAACAATAGTAACCCCCATCATAATTGAATATTCTGCTGGTGACGTTCCCTCTTCTTCATAAAATAATTTAAATAAATTATACATTTTTCTCCTAATCACTGACTTGTCAAGTTAATTCCACAAATATTAAACAAAAAATCAAAAAGTAAAATTACTACTTTATTAGATCTAGTAAAAATATCTAAAGAGTTTTGACTTAGTTAAGAATTTATTAATAAGTAGTAAAATATTATCAAGGAAATATCATATGAAAAACTTTGAAAAGTTTAAGAAAAGAATTGAAAAAGATTTTTTTCGTCATCCTGTTATAGTAAAAAACCCATATACTAAATGGTTTAAGCAGGGAAATGCAAATAGTGATCAAGTAAAAGATTTAATTTTACAGTTTTCTGTTTTTTCAAATCATTTCATAGTAGTTCAGGCTAAAAGAATGGTAAATGCTGAAACCCTTGAGGGTGAGGTTTCCGCTAGAGCAATTTTATTAAATGAGTGCGGCGTTGGAATGAATGTTAAATCAGGAAGCATTGAAAATCAGAGATTCACCACACCAAATGCCCATATAAACTGGCTAAGAAGAATGGCTGATATGCTAGATATTAATCCTAGAGCTATAGGAAGATGGGAAACAGGGACTAGAGCTACTCATGATTTTTTAAGAGGGCTAGATAAAACTTACGGTAGTCATGATGGGCAAATAGGCTCTGGAGCCAGCTTCGCTATTGAAACATGGGCAGCTTATGGCATAGGACTAGACAAAAAATCAGAGTCTAACAACTTTTGGGTAGAGCTTATAGATGGACTAGAAAGCTACAATAAAAAACATAGGGTTGCTAAGGGCTTAAAACCTGTACCACTAGGCTTTTTTAAATACCATTTTGAGACTGAAGCAGGACATGGTACAAATGTTTGGAATGAATTAGAAGAAAGTTTTACCAGTCCGAACTTTAATGAAGAGAAATATATTAGTGCAGGGAAAATCGCATTGGAATCTATTTACACTTTCTGGTTGGGATTGGATGAGAGCAGGAAAAAATTATGATACTTTCTTTTTTGCATAGTTAATCATCTTTTCTTCACATTGTTTAATATCTTCTTCAGTGATTTCCCAGAATTTTTTTCTATTTACATGAGACTGAATCCCAGCAAATAGTTCATGATCTAGAAATGGCGTAACCTTATTACTCTGATTTTCTTTTTCTTTTTCCTGATAAAGTCCAAGAAATGTTTTATCTCTAAACCAAGATTCTCTGTTATGCTCTTCTAACATTTTCAAAAGATCTTCATTAGGGTTTCTCTGCACAAATTCAAAGAAAAAACCACTAGGCTGACTACCAGGCATATACCACTCACCACTAAAGACCTGAATAACATCTTCATGCTCATCTTTTAAAATAGGAGTTATAAAGTTTACTCCTCTTTCTAAAGCATACTTGTGAAAAGCCAGTAAATCATTTGTTCTTAAAGCCACATGTTGAAAATGAACAGAGGCTGAATGTTTTGTTAATAAATCTCTAGAATGAGAATGTTGATATTTAGGTTCAGATGGTTGAACAATAGCAAAGATAGTATTTTGCAGTGCTTCTTCCCCTACAACACCCTTTCCTACTCTAGCAGCAAAAGTCATAGATTCTTCACCCAGTCCTTCTACCCACTCTTTTCTTTTTTCATAAATTATATCTTCAGGAGAAACACCAAAGACTGTTTTAAAAATTACATAAGCAGTATTGTACATTTCAGGATCTATATGAATAGTCATATGATCTACTTGAAAATTTAAAAATGGATATTTTTTACTTGGCATTTGCTTGTACAGGCAATTCATGAATTGCCTCTCCTTGTTAATTACGTCCGATCTTTATTAGCTCTAAACCAACTAAGAGCATATTCTTTATCCGCATACTTATAACCTTCTTCTGTTACATTTAGACTTTCAAAAAATGTATCTAACATAACAGCTAAATGATCATTTAATTTCCCTCTATCTTTAGTAGATTTAAGTGCAGCATTGCCATGTGGACTATGAGCTAAAGATCCAGGATGAAAGATTATAGACCCTTCCTGAATAAAACCTTCTCTAGCTCCATATTTTGAATTACTGAAAAACATTACTTCATCTGAGTCTACATTTGAATGAGCATAAGGCGCAGGAATATCTTTTTCATGCCAGCCTTCTATTTGTGCAGTAAAAGAACAAATTGAAAATCCATTATAAGGTGCTACACCAGATTGAAAAGTCTGACGTACGGGTGGTGCAGTATGAATCTCCCTAGCTAATGGATGCTGGTTCTCTATATCAAATCCAAAAGGGTAAAGTGCTCCTTCCCATCCCACAATATCAAAAGGATGATGATCGAAGGTCAAAGTAGAAACATTGCCTTCAGAGTGTTTTACATTAATAATATATTCATCTTCTTTATCAACAGGTTCTTGGAATTCAGGAATTTCAATTTCAGTTTCTACGATAGGAGCCATTAAAGTAGCTTGTCCAGCACTGTTTAAGTAATGAGGAGCAAAACTAATAGGGTATGTAGATTCAATAATTAGAATAAAAGCATTTTTTGAAGTTAGCTCTATTTGATAGATAGTACCTTTTGGAACAATAATATAAAGTCCTTTTTTTATATTTAGATTTCCATATTCTGTCTTTAAAACACCTTCCCCATCTTGAATATAATAAAGTTCATGCTTCTCACCATTCTTAAAGAAAATATTTTTTCCAGTGGATTGAGAAGGTTTGCTTATTGAGATAATGGTATTTTTTCCATAGAGAAGAGGTTTTCTTGAAGTCATATAATCACCTTCATATGGGATTTTACCCGTGTAAATATGAAAAGGCTGCAAGACATTGTCAGATAAAGGTTTTAATTGAAAATCAAATTTAGCTTTTTCTGGTTTTTTTGACTGGGTAGTAGGATATTTTCTTATGTGAAGTTTTCTAGTGTATGGACCACCAAAACCTAAAGAGCCATGTATTTCTTCTAGTGCTAAAACACCAGGAATTGCATAGTACTCAGTATGTGGAGTTTTAGGAAGGTTACCTTTTTTTATTATTTGTGACATCTCTATTAACTCTTTGCAAAAGTTAAATTCTTATAGTTTAACTCTTTATATTCTGGGGCTTTAGAGACTTTATTTTTTAAAGTACCTAGATTGCCGACCTCTAATTCTATAGTATCTCCACCAGAAAGCCATCTATCCAAATCCAATCCACAACCACCAAAAAATGTACCTGAACCAAAGATATCTCCAGGATAAACAGTTTCTTCTTGTGAAACATGAGAAATCATTAGAGGAAACCCCCAATATTGTTTGCTGAAATTTCCATTAGACCAGGTTTCACCATTTACTTTTACCATCATAGATAAGTCCTTATTCACATCTATTTCATCTTTAGTAATTAGATAAGGACCAAATGCATTTGCAAAATCTTTACTCTTAGAAGGTCCCATCAATAATGCCATTTCTTTTTTTTGAATATCTCTAGCAGAAAAATCATTAAAAATCATATATCCAAAAATATAATCTTTAGCATTTTCTAATGAGATATTTTTACCTTTTTTTCCTATTACACAAGCAATCTCACATTCAAAGTCTAGTTTTCTTGTATAAGATGGCCATGGTATCTCATCATTTGTTCCATAGATTTGCCTATGATTGCCCTTATAGTAAGCAGGGATTTCATACCAATATTCATTCAGCTCTATACCACGCCTTTTAGCACCAGCTTTTGCATGTTCTTCAAAAGCAAAAAAATCCTTTAATGATGGTGGGTTTAATATAGGAGCTTTTATTTCAATGTCTGAGAATGAAATTAAGTCTTCATTTTTTGCATTTTTTATAAGCTCATTGACTATAGTTAAATTAGAATCTCCACCTTCAATAAATGCAAGCATGTTATTTGGAAGTTTTCCATTTGAAGCTTTTGGTAGATCTAATACTTTCTCATCAATCAATACACCAATTGATAAATCATTTGATTTTTTATTTGAGAATGTAAGAAGTTTCATATTGATATTATTTTATCAAAACAAATGCGGAATGCAGACTATAGAGTACGGATTTGTAAACCTATCCACATTCCACTGGGTAACCAGCCTGAACCCACGCTTTAATCCCGCCATCTATTACAATTAAATCTTTATACCCAACAGATTCCAGATATTCAGCTGCTTTCAAAGCTCTCTTTCCAATACCACAAAGATAATAAGAAGGCTTTTCTTTTTCTATTAAATTTATTTTTTCCATAAATTCAGAAAGAGGTGTAAGTTTTGAATTCTTAATTCTTGCTGATTGATATTCAGGAACTTCACGTACATCAATAATCTGGACTTCTTTTTTGCTATCAATCAGATTTTTTAACTCTTCAACACTACAATATTCAATTGACATAATTAACCTCTTTAATTATGTATTATACTGTAAGTCTGCCATAATTATTATATGAATTATCCTTCTACAACAGGTAAAAGACTAATAGCCTTAGCTGGAAATCCCAATGTAGGGAAGTCTGTGTTTTTTAACTATTTAAGCAAGGTTTACGTAGATGTAAGTAATTATCCTGGCACAACAGTAGAAATAACTAGCGCACCTTTAGGTAATGAAAGTGAAAATATTCTAATTCAGGATACTCCAGGGATTTATGGCGTAAGTAGCTTTAATGATGAAGAAAAAGTAGCCAGAGATATTATTCTTTATGCTGATATTGTAATTAACATAGTTTCAGCCATAAGTTTAGATAGAGATTTATTCCTAACCAAACAGTTAATTGATATGGGGAAACCAATGATTCTTGCTATAAATCAAATGGATGAAGCAAAGTCACTTGGACTGAAAATCAATACAGAAAAGCTTTCAGAACTTCTTGGCATTCCAGTTTTTACGACCATTGCTATAACTGGTGAAGGAATGGAAGAAGTAAAAAATGCTATTTATCCTCTTTCAAGCTCTATTGCAAAAAAAGGCAAAACAGATCCAGTCCTCAAAAATGAACTCACAGAAATACTACCTTTAGTTTCAAATCAGGCTGAAGCACTTTTATTATTAGAAGGTGACTTAGTCGTAGCAGAAAGACATAAAATCGAACCAAGAAATAAAAGAAGTGAACTCTATAGCCAAAGAAGAAAAGAAGTAAACGATCTCATAGAAGAAGTTACATTATACAAAAACAAAAAAGAAAGATTTTTAACTAAAGTCTCAAATGTACTTATAGACCCATTTTGGGGAGCTATATTTGCTATTGTTATTGCTTATTTATTTTTATACCAATTACTTGGTATCTGGGTTGGGAGTAATTTAATAGATATTACAGAAGGTAAAATAATGAATGCTTATTATGAGCCTTTCATAAAAGAAAACACTTCTCAGATTTTCCCAGTAGAGATAAGAAGAGGTTATAAAATTTTTGTTTTTCAAAATGGCTTCATTAAAGATAAAGAACAATACAAAACACTAGTTCAAGACAGAGAAATAAATAAAGATATAAAAGATGAATATTTTTTTGGACCTAGTGATTACATAGAAAAAGTAGGATCAGCCCCAACAAAATTATCTAACAATCTCTATAGTGCGACTGGCACTATTTTATCTGGGAAATATGGCATTTTAACTTTAACAGTAACTTATTTGCTTGGACTTTTATTTCCATTGGTTCTTGCCTTTTATCTAGCTTTGGCAATTCTTGAAGATAGTGGGTATTTGCCCAGACTTGCTGTTTTAATTGATGGGCTACTATCAAAGATTGGGATGAATGGCAGAGCGATTATCCCATTAATTTTAGGTCTTGGCTGTGTAACGATGGCATCAGTTACTACCAGACTTTTATCGACAAAAAGAGAAAAAATAATAGCAATGACTATTTTAGGATTTGCAATTCCTTGCTCAGCACAGCTTGGCGTAATCCAAACACTACTTGCAAAATCTGGCGGTTTCACTTCATGGCTTATCTGGATTTCAGTAATAGGTATGGTCTTAGTTCTTACTGGCTACATAATGAACAAATACTTACCTGGAAAGGTTACTCCACTACTTATTGATTTACCACCACTTAGAATACCCAGATTAAAAAACATATATTATAAAACTAAAACTAAAGTAATGTTTTTTATGACTGAAGCAGTTGGGGCATTTTTCTTTGCAGCATTTATCGTAGGTTGTATGCAAGTAGCTGGCTTACTTCAAAAAGTAATTAAGATTTTTGAACCAGTTGCCACGAATCTTTTACACCTACCAAAAGAAGTCTCAATCTCATTCATTCTAGGAATGGTTAGAAGAGATTTTGGAGCCTTTGGACTAACTGAATTAGCAATGACACCAGCTCAGGTAACTGTAGCCAGCGTAGTCTTAACCTTATTTGTACCCTGTATAGCTACAGTATCAGTTATGGCTAAAGAACAGAGCTGGAAAGTAGCCGCTGGAATATGGATTAGCTCAATAGTACTTGCTGTGAGCATTGGATCAGTATTAGCTATAATATTAAATGCTTAAGAGGATCCATGTCAGATTGCAATAAAATCAACTGCCCCACCTGTAATTTTGAGCTAGACGAAAGTTTTATCGAGCAAAAATGTCCACGTTGTCAGTCTCTCATTGAATCCAAGTTTTTATGTGGAAGTTGCCATAGCTGCGCTGATACACTGGCGCCAAATGAAAGTAAAAAAGAGAATATTTTAGGGAAGATCTTTTCGTTTTTGAAGAAGGGCTAATGTCATTCCACCCACACCACTTTTGAAGTAAGATTTTTATCTTCGCAATAGATCAATCTATAACCTGGACTTGTTTTCTCCACCCTAAAATCAACTAAACCCGGTGATATTTGATAAAAAGTAGAAGGAGCACTTGCAAATAAAGTATTATTTATTTTCTTTTCTAAGACCTGATGAATATGCCCAAAAAACACTCCTTTCATGCAGGAAAAATCTTTTATAAGATCTATAA
>Ga0105164_10001416_pt1 | contig 15421 bp, 14 predicted proteins | sample VDWuncwatermetaG_FD_89674 | JGI IMG/M metagenome (GOLD analysis project Ga0105164, IMG submission 89674) | Wastewater microbial communities from Netherlands to study Microbial Dark Matter (Phase II) - VDW unchlorinated drinking water | ecosystem: Environmental > Aquatic > Freshwater > Drinking...
CCCCTACAGGGGGTCTCTCGACGGGAGACAAACGAGGCGCTCCCCGCCTGCAACGCTATGCGCGTAGTATTGCGGGCAGGTACCAGATGAGCTAAGGGCCCACACACAACATTTGACTCCTGACATTTGACAATTGATAGTGGATCGATGTAACTCGGTACGGTCAAATGTCAAATGTTAATGGTCAAAGGTATTTTATGGTGCAGGTGCGTGCTGCTGGAATCCCGTGAACAGGGGGATAAAGATCCATAAGACCAGTTTTCCTAATAACCCCGTTGCCATAAAAAATCCCATGAACGAAACAGTGATCCCAACGAATTTGTAAAAGAGTCGGCTGCCACCATCGGGTCCAAACCATCGTTCCGCGAAATCCACAGAACCGAAGTTTTGGTAAAACCACTCGGAGTAGATCGTCATGAAAATGCCGACTACGCCTAACCCTATTCCAAAGAGTATGCGCATATGATTTGGTGGACGGTGCAGGGATCGAACCTGCGACCTCCTCGGTGTAAGCGGGGCGCTCTAACCAGCTGAGCTAACCGTCCGTTTTGCAACAATTGCGTGCCCTCTGTGTAGCTAAATGCACTGGCTATCCTACCATGAGGCTCAAAAAAAATAAAGGGCTCTGTTGACTCTTGAGAAACGAAAAAAGAAGACGAAGAGCACTATGGCGCGGAAAAAAGAAAGGGTGTACCACAAGTCAGTACGAGAGAGCGATGCCAGAGGCATCAGTCTTTCGTTGCTTGTGATAGGTTCCTATCCTTTTTTCCGTTTTGTTGCCATGTGTCTTGTCTTCTTTTTTTCTTGTACCATCAGGGGAGGTGCGCGCGTTCAACAGGAGATGATAATGATACAAAAGAAAAGCGTTGATTCCAAGCTGAGCCTTGGGCACTTTTCTGTATCAATGAGTCTTTCTGTTGGTTGGTGCGACTTGGAGAGAATGGGGAGGAAGAGAGTGGTGTGTCTCGATCATTGAGACCGAGGATCCTCGACCAGCGGGTCGGGATTTGTTTTTGGCGCTCTCTTCTTCTGTTCTCTTGGTGTTGTGGTGTTCACTGTGCAGTTGCTCGGGCTCCCCAAAAAACGGGGGTGAGAGGGAGAAATGCAAACAATGAATTACAAAACCAAAAACCATTCCCCCGAGGGGGGCGCGTCCGTGATAGGGCGGCCCGCATCCTTTCGAGAATTTCTCAAAAGTATATGGGCAGCCCTATGGCGGAAACGCGCAAAATCAAGGTACGGTCTATTGCAACCGACCTCGTACTGTACGAAAATAACGGAGATATGTCAAATACTAAAAACGAGCGAACCCAGAACGAATCTCGCGAATAAAAAACGAATACCGGTCTTCGGTATTCGTTCTAATTCGATTGAATTCGTTCCGTGTTCGCGTTATTTGCCGAGGGCGAATGATACGGTGACCACAGCGGACACTTCCTTCTCCTTCGTTGAAAGATCGTAGCTGCCGTAATCGCTCACATCCGTGGAGTTGGGGCGCAGAACTTGGATCACCCCAGTGCGGGCGCTGCGAATGGCGCCCACAGTCACCCCTGTCGGACGTGCAATGGCTTGGGCGCGTTCTTTCGCGTCAAGAGTCGCCTGCGCAAATAATTCCGGCCGAAGATTAGCCAATTTTTGGTAGTAGTACTCGGTGTTTTGGTTTGTGAAGGCAACATTTTGCTTCACTAATTGCGATGCTTTCGTGGAAAATTCTTCGATCTTGTTGACATCTGCGCTCTCAATTTCGATTTCTTGCCGCACAGTGTATCCGATAATCCGTTGTGATTGGATGTAGTTGGGGAGCTGTTCATATTGTGGGTCTGTGGCAACCGGGAGCAGATGGAATCCTTGTTCATCGAGTCCTAAGCCTTTGGCGAAGTTTTTTACAAGCCCCGCATCTTTGGATACTGCTTGGAGCGTGGTATCCAGGGCACTCAAATCTCCGCTTTCAGAGAGTGTGGCGCTGCGCGTGATGGTTCCATGCCATTTTCCGTAGTCTGCCACTACACTTTTTTTCACCGATCCAGTCACAGTGATGGTGTCATTCACACGGCCGTCTTTAATAGTGGTGCCCAGTAGCCACAACCCCGCCACAAGGGCGACACCCATAATAATTGGTGCCCAGAGGATAAAACGAAATTGTTTAGGGTCCATACGGCGAGGAGATAAAGAGATAAGGAGGTGAAGAATACACCCCTTATAGTACCATGGCTTTTCAAATCTGTAACGATGGGCCCATTTCATTTGGTTTTGGAAGATCGAGAAGTTCGAGCGCTAAAGGAGCAATATTGGTCAGCGCTCCCCGAGACTTTAATGAAATTGATTTCTCAGTCACTAAAATAAATGGTACAGGATTGGTGGTGTGCGCCGTGTGGCGGCTTTTGGCCGTGGGGTCATACATCTGTTCGGCGTTGCCGTGGTCCGCCGTAATGATGATGTCGTAATGATTCTTTTGTGCTGTTGTGACAATTTGTCCGATCATGGTATCGAGAAATTGGCAGGCTTGGATTGCGGCAGCGATGTTGCCCGAATGCCCCACCATATCGGCGTTTGCAAAATTGATGAACACGATCGGAAATTTGCCGAGCGCTTTTTCAGCCGCTTGCGAAATGGCGTGTGCCGACATCTCCGGAAGAAGATCGTAGCTTTTTACGTCTTCCGATGGGATAAGCATTCTTTGTTCTTGAGGGTACGGCTTTTCTCGAGTGCCGTTAAAAAAGTATGTGAGGTGCGGGTATTTTTGACTTTCGGCAATTTTCAACTGTTTGAGTTTGTGCTCCGAAATAATTTGGCACAGATGATGCGTTGGCATCACGCGATCGAAGGCCACATGGACATTGTGGCGCATGACACCATAGGGGATCATGGTGGTGATATAGATACGCCGGACTTTTTTGGAGATTCTATCGACCAATTGCCGCATCCGGTCGGCGCGGAAGTTAAAAAAGATGACGCTGTCGTTTGAGCGAATGGTGCCGTTGGGGTCGAGCACCGTGGGCTCCACAAATTCGTCATACACCTTCCTGCGGTAATGATCACCCAATGCTTTTTTCATCGAACGAAAGGCATGACCCTTAGCGTTGACAAGGAGATCAACCGCGCGGTCGGTGTAATGCCAGTTTTCATCACGATCCATTGCCCAGAATCGTCCGCACAAGGTAGCAATGGTCCCAACGTGCAATCGTTTCATTATTTTTTGAATATGAAGTAAATACCGTTCCGCTGAAGCCGGGGGAGTATCACGGCCATCTAACAGGGCATGCACCAACACTTCTTTGCATCCTAGCTGTTTCGCCAGCGTTAACAAGGCAACTAAATGATCCTGATGCGCATGCACGCCACCGGGGCTTACTAGCCCCACCAAGTGGAGACGGCCATTATTTTTTTTAGCCTGTTCCAGTGCATTGATCAGCACGGGGTTCTTATAAAAACTCTTGTCTTTGAGGGAGCGTTGGAGCCGTGACAATTCTTGTTCCACAACGCGGCCTGCGCCAATGTTCATGTGGCCGACCTCGCTGGAACCAATCTGCCTGTTGAGGAGCCCCACCGCCGGCCCGGAGGCCGACAACGTACTGTGCGGATACTCTTTCCAAAGCCGATCCATGGTCGGAGTTTTGGCGCGCCAAATCGCATTATGCTTGTTTTTTGGCCCAATACCCCAACCGTCGAGGATGATCATGAGGAGTTTATGGGGATTTTTCATAAGCGTTTATTCCGGTGGGACTGGTAAGAAGTTGAAAGAGTACCGAATCAAGATCCTCAATCGGCGGATCAACGATCACTTGAAAAAGAATGCTGAACTGGAGTTTTTGAGAATTTTGATTCTCTTGGGAGGTGATCATCGCGATGCCAAAGTATGCCCCCTGAAATGAAAGAGGGGCGACAACGCCTTTGCTATAGCATTGAAAAGATGTTTGGCCTTCGCGCAATATGAGCTCCACGACTCGGTAATAGCCTGGCTTAAATTCTCGTAACTCCGGACTGGGCACTGGTACATTACAAACAATGCGTATCATGGTTGCGGGGTTTTTTCTCAGCGTCGGAATACTCTCCGCCAGGTCGAGAACGTTATCGGATGTCGAGGTAGAGACATACAGCATCGAAGGCTCAATAGGCGAGCCGTTGTGTTGCTTTACAATTTCTGTGATTTGTCGAATATCATCAAGGGTGCAGTGGGGTAGGTCGCTAGAGACGGTGGGGAGGGGAGCATTGTGGTCTCTAAAGATCGCCTGTCTAACGGCATCGGCCAACGGAGAACTTTGGGTATTCATAGTAATGCAACGACTGGAGCAGTAAACGTCAGGGAATAGATTCATACTGGGCATTATAGCGGGAGGAGCAAGAAAAAACAAAAGCAAAAAAAAAGGAATAGGGAAGTGCGCAGCCGGATACACGCCTCCCTATTCCGACGAGATCAACGTCCGTAGCCAGGCCAGTGGTAAGAACTCCATGGCAAGTTCCAGTGGCGCCTCCATGCTCATGGCGGGTTCTACGAAGCAGGCTTTCAGGCAATTCATGGGACAGTGCTGGAACGGTGTCGCGTAGTCCAATGCGCGGTGGAGGATGCTGAGCGCGTCTTGCTCGCTCGTGATCTGCCCGATGTGAGCGGGTAGATGCCGATACTTGTACTCGCACGGGTTTAAGATGTTTCCGTGCGGGTCTACTACCAGCATTCCGGTCGGGCGGCACTGAAATGCATGAAAGCCGCGGATGCGTTCCAGGTGGCGTAGCGTCCCTTGAATCGATTGCGGATCCTTACGTTTCTGGGCGATGACGCGTTCTACGAAATGGACGTAGGCAACGGATTGTTGAGGATCCGCGCGTTCAATGGTGGGCCAATAGTTTTCCACTGCCGGAACAATGGCTAGAGGAATGTTCGCTTCTAGGTAGTAATCGAGCACTCCATGAGCACTGCGGATGTTGTCGGCGGTCAACACGCAGTTGGCCACGAGTTGATTCCCGTGGCGACGTGCCTCGATTGCTCCGTCGCGAATGTTGGCGAACATCCGCTCCGTCTGTTTGTACGAAATCTGGAAGATATCGGAGGCAACAGCGACTTTAACCGCGTGAATACTCACGACGGTTTTGTCGGCATACCGCAGAACATTGGGCCGCTCGTGAAGGAGTGTCGCATTCGTGTTGATGGCCACGGGCCAAAAGTCTAGAGCCCTTGCCAGTTCCACGATGCCCTCAATATTGCGCTGCACGAGCGGTTCTCCGCCGGCAATGTAGAGCGATGGTACCATTTTGCGCAGTTCGTTCAAAATTCTCCGGATTTCATCCAGAGGGATTTCTTGATACTTGCCCGCTGTGATGTTTGCGGCTTGGCTACAAAATCGACAGCCCGCGTTGCAAACGTAGTTGGCGTGGTATACCGCGAAGTAGGGCAGAATGTGATCCTTGCCCATCACTCGCGCCCGGAAAATGTTTCCCACGGCGCGTTGGATCTGCAGGGCCGTGGCCCGTGCTTGTCGACTGATTTGTATGGCTCGGCCCTCCTCTCAAGTCGAATCGCAAATCACAAATACAATAACAGATTCACAACCCTCGTGCAAACAACATCCCAATATACTGGAGTATATCAGGATGTTGTGGTATGATTGTTGGAGATTATCCTAACACACCATCGCACTATGGATGGGCATAAAACTGCAAAGCAAATGGAGCGGCATATTAAGGGGATGGCCAATCATTGGCGCATTGAGATTTTGCTTTGTATTGCCAAGCAGGCAGGAATTACCGTGGAGGGCATTATTAATGATCTGAATGGCAACGATAAGACGATCGGTGAGCACATCCGTCGTCTTCATCACGCTGGCCTTATTGATAAGAAATATCAAGGGAGAAGTGTGCGGCACACGCTCTCACCCTACGGAAAGAAGTTCGTCGCCTTTCTTCAATCGTTTCAAGATTTCTAAACACAACATCCTGACATACTGGAGTATGTCAGGATGTTGTGTGGCTGATTAGTGATAGCGGGGAATAATTATCCCAATAGGTAAACCACTGGTTCGACCAGTGCGACTTGAAAAGGCTTGGCCGTTCCCCAAAGAACAAGAGACAGAGGGGAGGGGCTCCAGGATATTCACATCATGACCTATTCTACCATCGTCGTCATTCTGAATTTAGTTCAGAATCTCATCGTTGTCGATGCACGGATATCCTGAAACCACCGCCCAGGCGGGACAGGCAAGTTCAGGATGACGGCAGATATGTCAGTCCCCTGTAGGAAGCACAGACGGTTCAGTCTCATTCTTAACACACCGTGAGCACCCGATCGCCTTTGAGGCGACCCTACTCATCAAGCCACCGCCTTTGGCGGGGGTGTCTGACTGTTTATATGCCAGTCTTCCACTATCTTTTTTTCGAAGTCGTACGTCTCTTGAAATTCGGTGTCAGCCAACAGTGAAAATACGGGTACGTCCGTCGAAACAGAGCACACTAAATGGAGCAGGGTCATTGAGTCCTTGCCGAACGAGCAACCCACTTCAATCTTGGGGTATTTGCCTAGCGCTTCTTTGATAAGCGCCTTGGCATCGGCAACCTTTTCTACAAATGTCATATTCGATTGTTGATTTAAACTGCCAACTATTAAGTATGGTACCTTTTCTATATTTGTTGTCAAATGTATTTTTTAAGCAAAGTGATGGAGTGTATCTTTTGACATCATCGTCGGTTGTTACTTATTGAATACAGAAAATAAACCCTGCAGGGCGTTGAGGGCGTTCGAAACAAGTTGCTCGTTTTCGAGCGGAATTTTGAGGTAGGGTTTTCCTGTTTGAGCGTCTTTTTGTACGAACGAGGAGACAACGGTTTCTGTTTTCTTTTTGTCCGTGAGCAGTGTCGTGAGTGTTTTGAAAAGATCACTCGCGGCTTGCGTCATCTCATCCCCAAAAACTTGTTTGTCTGCTCCCGTCGATGCCTTATCAGTCTGTCTATCAAGCCCTGCTTCAATTTCAACATCCGTCACCGTGACGGGTGTTGGTTGTGGAACGCTCGTAATGTGTTCCACCGAATGCATAAATTGCTTGAACCGGTCTTCGCCCATGAAAATTTGATCTTCCCCTCCATCCAACGCGCCGGCAAACAGCGATGATTTGAATTTGAGCACGCTCAGCATCCGTTCTTCAATGCTGTCGCGAGAAATAAGATTAATGACCGTGACCTTCAAGCGCTGGCCGTGGCGATGGATGCGCCCGATTCGTTGTTCGAGCACGGCAGGGTTCCACGGAAGATCCATATTGATGATGGTAGAAGCGCACTGCAAATTCAGTCCCACACTTCCCGCGTCGGTGGAAAGAAAAATGCGGCATAAGTGGTCATTATGGAAATTGTATGAGAGGTCTTTTCGATTCTTACTCGGCACTCCGCCATGCAAATACGCAAAGCCAATCTTGCGGCGTTCGAGCTCTGCCGCTACTAATCGCGTCATCCGTTCCCACTGACTGAACACGACTACTTTTTCTTCTCCTGCGCTCAACACGTTGTCGAGTATGCACATTAGTTCCGCGATCTTGGTGTCATAGCGCGTCTGCTGGTCCAGGATGTACGTACTGTCCGCAACCATGCGCATGCAATTGAGCGCGAGGAGCAATCGCTGTCGGTCTTTTTCGTCCAAGAAACCCAACCGTTTCCATTTAGAGACAAGGCGAGAGACGATTTCGGCGTATCCTTGGTGCATGTCGGCCTGTTCCTTGGTTAGCGGCACAAACAACTGTTTGTCCGTTCGCGTAGGCAATTGCTTCAATACTTCTTTCTTCGTTCGTCGGATGACGATGTCGGAAAGAAGCTCTCGTATTTTGTTCAGTTCCTGATATCCAATCACTTTGCTCGACGCATCCCGTATTTGGTGCTCTTCGAGGAATTTATAGAGGGGCCCAAGCGCGAATGGATCAATGAATTGAACAATCGAGTACAATTCCTCCAGCTTGTTTTCGATGGGTGTTCCCGTCAACACGACGGCATAGGGGGAAATAATCTTCTTCACTTCATGCGCGGTTTTTGTCTTCCAATTTTTGATTCGTTGTGCTTCATCGAGGATAACCAGATCGAATTCCGTGTTGTTGATCGCGGCGATGTCCGCCCCGACCACGTTGTAACTGGCAATGGTATACAAGGTATCCGAAGCGTACTGTCGTTGCCTCGCGAGCGCGTTCCCTTCGACGACCACAGCCTTGCTTTCGGTACATTTTTCAATCTCGCTTTTCCATTGGTATTTGAGCGAAGTTGGGCAGACGATCAGGGTGCGGGCGATACCGCATTCTTTCCGCAATACTTCTGCAACACCAATCGCCTCGAGCGTTTTCCCCAGCCCCATATCATCGGCGATAAGACATCGGCCCGCCTTTACCGCGAACACAATTCCTTCTTGCTGGAATGGATACAACGGTATTTTTAGTAGACGATCGAAGTATGTTTTGTTGCGTACGATTTTGCGCGTTACCATCGCTTTTCTTGCACGCTGTTGCCTGGTCGCAATGATAAATTCAAGCGCGTCTTCATAGCAGCGAAAACCGGCGTTGATTTTCTTCGCTTGCTCGAGAAAGCGGTCAATGCGGTCAAACGAAGTCTGCAATAAACGATACGCGCGATCACAATATGTTCTCGCCAACTGTTCGAACTGTTCTTGACCGTTGACGCCAATACGGAGCGTCACTTCGCGTTTCTGCCCGTAGTGCACAAAGAGCGAAGAGTGCGGAGGCGTGTAGACTTCCAGAAGCATCGGCGCCAATTTTTTGTTTTTCGAAATGCGTTGAAGCACGGCTTCGACATGTTTGCACGTGCCCAACGCATTTGTTTTGAAATCCAGACAGGTGCAAAAATTGGATCCGGGTGTACGGCTGCGAAGCGCGACTTTATATACACGTTTGTTTTCCAAGTTGGCAACGGAGTAATCCGCAAATACCGGATGCTCGCCAGCAAGGTACTCAATGGTAAAGGACTGCTTCCCTTCCCGCACAAAAGCTTTCCGGAGCTCTCTCTGCCACTGCTGAACCGTCAAGTGCTCTGGCTTCTTGTGGTAGGAAACCTTGGGCTCTTGCGGTTTGCGTTTCGTTCGAGATTGCATAAAGAGAGTGTATAAAACCTGATGAGCAGCGTACTAAGCAGTATAGCGGGAGATTCAAGAAAAACAAAGATGTTTACTTTCCGGCGAGAACGCAGTAAGGTACGCAAATAAGGCGATCAACGCTTGAACATTCTATGCTCAACGAAACACGAGTCAATCTTAAACATCTTCTCGAGGATATTCGCGATTCCTATAGTATTCCCCTGGAAGAAGTGATAGTAGTGGAGCTCATTGCCAACGCGCTTGACTCAAAGGCCACGCGGTTTGATATTGAAGTCAATACTGCGGAACGATTTTTGCGCTGCACCGACAATGGTGTAGGCATGAAGCGAGTAGTACTCAAAGACTACCACAACATTGCGGCTTCTACTAAAATGCGAGGAGTTGGAATTGGTTTCGCTGGGATCGGCGCCAAGCTTTCACTTCTGGTCGCCGAAACGGTGGTGACCGAAAGCAAGGGCGGGAGGGGCTCGCGGGCGGCGACTGAGTGGCGGCTTACGAATCCTTTTCGAGCGCCATGGAAATTTGTGCCGTTTTCCGATACCATGCATTCCCCGCGCGGCACATCGGTGCGCCTCAATTTCACCGATGGGAACACGAAACTCCTCAACGCGGATTTTGTGCGTAGCACCGTTATTCGTCATTTCTACCCGCTGTTTCATGAACGCTTACGCGAGGAGATTCTCCGCTATGTCTATAAAAAAGGAATGCAGTTTACCGTGGACGGCGAACTGTTGGACATTCCTGATGCAGAACAACGAGTGGACAATGTATTCCGGGTTAAGCTGGGGAAAGGACGGCGACCCATTGGAGCGGGATTTCTCACAAAAAATATTCTCGTCGGCGGTTGGCTCGCGCAACTCACCGGGCAAGCGCCTTCAGAGCACCATCTGGCCAGCGGCCTTTCTGTCTCCACCTATGGCAAGATTATTAAAGGCGGATGGGAATGGTTGGGGCTTTCCCTCAAAAGCGCGGATACTCTCTGCGGTATCGTGGAAGTGCCGGCGATGTCGGAGCTTCTTACCACCAACAAAAGTGATTTTCTCACCGATGCTATACATTTGCGCAAATACTATCGCCTGCGACGCGCCATTCAAGAAGCGGTGATTCCAGTACTGCGGTTACTGGGCGAGTACGGAGCAGAGTCTGCTCGGCCCAGTATTGAGAAAAACATAAAGCCTTTAACCAAAGAGATCGAGGCGGCGTTGGAGCGCGTGTCGGACGAGTTTCCCGAACTTGCTCCATTGCTCGCGGCTCGGCGCGGCACAGGGGCACCGCAGAAGAAAGAAGGGGATGCCGGTGCAGCGGATGAATCGAACGGATCTCAAAAAAACGACTCGGAAGGGGTACGCGAAGGTATTGAAGAAAAGAAACAATCAAAACAGCGCGGCAACACCGGCGAGGGCGGGGGGTCGCGCAAGCGCCCGGGGCTTACGATTGTTCTGGCAGAACTTGCCGAGGAGCCCCGCGCGCTTGGCCGCGTCCAAGAAGAAACGGTGCTGGTGAATACAGTGCACCCGGCATGGAAAAAAGCGCTTGCCACAAAACAGGAAGAGTATCACATTGTGCTTGTGACCGCTCTTTCCCTTTCCGAATACCTGGACCCGGAAAAAAATCCCCAGCATTTTCTCGAAGAGCTTCTCCGTGCCTGGAGCGAGGGCGGCCAGCAGAAAAGTTTGTGGTGATGAGGGTTATTAAGAAGAGGATAAGAAGCTTCGCATAATGCCCTAACGGCTAAGGGTTTGTTATGATTTTAACAGCTATATATCACCGTGAACATTATTTTTATGGAAGAGACAAGACGGTACAATAAGGGAAGTATTGCGCTATATATTTTTAAGTCCATCGTATTGATTAGTTTTGGTATCGCGGGATTCTATTATTTGACACAGCCAAGCGTATTACCAGATCATACCCCTCTTACAACAATCGACACCAGCTATGACATGGGTGTCTTGGTGATTAAATATTTTCCCATCACTGTGGATCGGCTCATAGATATCAAAGTAACCGGAGATGTTGGTGAGCCATATGATGTCATTAAAAAAAGGACGGACGAGGTGACAGGGCAACTGCGTCTGTCGTTAGAAAAGGCGAGCACCTATTTAGGCTACCGAAACCCAGAGGCGAAACCAGCATTGCGCTATACCATTGTCGACATCAAAGAACACATGCAGGCCGTCCCTATTAAGGCAAGAGATGATAAGCCAACATATCCTGATTACCACGGTATCCTCCAAAGTAATAATATTTGCGAATATGTACAGAATAGAAACGTGAAGGAAATTTGGCTCTGGGCATACCAGGGGCCACCGCGACCGAGTGACGGAGCTACGGCGCATCTTGATATTGCTGAGTCAAAAATGTCCGGCCCATTTGGAGACATTAGTAACAGTTACCGCTACAACGATCTCCCCGCGTGCGGAAAAACTTATCGCTTGTATACCTTTAACTATCAGCGCTACACCGCAGAAGCGTTGGAGTCATGGGGGCATCAGATAGAGGCGGAGATGGATGCGGTCGATCGAGGTTTGTTCAGAGAGAAGTTTTCTGGTCCGATTCATCCACAGGCAACGAATGAGATCGGTCGCTGTGGGTCCACACACAATCCACCAAACGCGAGAAATGAATATGATCGCAACAACCCAACGCCGCAGAAATCAGACTGTCTCGATTGGAATCCGGATGGTATGGGCAATCTTTCTGCTATCAGTTGCGAACAGTGGGGATGTGGCGAAAGTGATCCTGTGCGTAATAACGCACACCTGAACTATCAGATTTGGATGTTTCAAAATATACCTGGGAGGGAAAATACAAAAACCTATCAGGGCAGGCAGTTACGTAACTGGTGGGATGTACATGGTGATTTTGACGAGGTGATGAAAAACAGCAAGAGATTAACGCTTGATGAGCTACTATTAGAGTAGTTCAGTTGTTTCGTGTTGCACCCTTCCGTTTTTTTTCGCAAGCACGGCGTGGGACACCCTTGAGTAGTACAATGGTTGTTTCCGCACAACATACTAACATACTGGAGTATGTTAGTATGTTGTGGTACGATGCTATGGGGATATTCTTAACATCATCGTACTATATGGCAGGGCATAAAACCGCAAAGCAAATGGAGCGACATATCAAGGGCATGGCCAACCATTGGCGCATTGAGATTTTACTGTGTATTGCCAATCAACACGGAATCAGTGTAGAGGGAATTATTGATGAATTAGAAGGCAATGATAAAACTATCGGCGAGCACATTCGCCGTCTTCATCACGCAGGCCTTATTGACAAAAAATATCAGGGGAGAAGTGTGCGACACACACTCTCGCCCTACGGGAAGAAGTTTGTGTCTTTTCTCAGATCCTTCCAAGATATCTGACACAACATCCTGATATACTGGAGTATATCAGGATGTTGTGTCGCGGGAAATATGTCGTTGTTTCACTCTCCACATTTCCCGCATATTTCAAAGCCAATCTTTTTGATTGGAGCAGAAAATGATGAGGAGGTCGGCACCGACATCGACAGATTATTCGTTCTTGCCAACGAACCAAAACAGCTGTGGCGACCGGAGGGAAGCAACTATGTGATTGTGGACGAGTTGACGGAGGAGTACCATCGGCGCGTTCTAGAGTTTCTAGAGACGACACTGCGCGTGCGATGATGGTTAATAACGGTGGCTGACCCCATTTTCTGACCCCATTTTCCGACCAGCGGGTCGGGATTTGTTTTTGGCGCTCTCTTCTTCTGTTCTCTTAGTGTTGTGGTGTTCACTGTGCAGTTGCTCGGGCTCCCCAAAAAACGGGGGTGAGAGGGAGAAATGCAAACAATGAATCACAACACCAAAAACCATTCCCCCGAGGGGGGCGCGTCCGTGATAGGGCGGCCCGCACCCCTTCGAGAATCTCTCAAAAGTATAAGGGCAGCCCCATGGCGGAAACACGCAAAATCAAGGTACGGTCTGTTGCAACCGACCCCATACTGTACGAAAATATAGGAGATATGTCAAATACTAAAAACCGGCCAAACGGCCGGTTTTTTTTGTGGTTGGATCTTCTTGTCGAGATTTATTTTTCAAGAGCAAATGACACGGTGACCACAGCGGATACTTCTTTCTCCTTCGTTGAAAGATCATAGCTGCCGTAATCGCTCACATCCGTGGAGTTGGGGCGCAGCACTTGTATCACTCCGGTGCGAGCGCTGCGGATGGCACCCACAGTCACCCCGGTTGGGCGTGCAATGGCTTCGGCGCGTTCTTTCGCGTCACGAGTCGCCTGTGCAAATAATTCCGGTCGAAGGTCAGAAAGCTTTTGGAAATAGTATTCGGTGTTTTGATTCACAAAAGCAATATTTTGTTTTACCAACTGCGATGCCTTTGTGGAAAGTTCTTCAATTTTGTTCACGTCCGAACTTTCCACTTCAATCTCTTGCCGAACAGTATACCCAATAATCTTTTGAGATTGTTGGTAATTGGCCAATTGTTCGTACTGGGGGTCAGTGCTCACGGGTAAGAGATGCACATTGGCATCCTCAATTCCTAATCCCTTCGCGAAAGCGCGGACAAGCCCGGCATCTTTCGATACGGCCTGGAGTGTCGAGTCTAATGCGCTCAAATCGCCACTCTCCGTGAGCGTTGCGCTGTGCGAAATCGTTCCATGCCATTTTCCAAAGTCAGCCACCACACTTTTTTTGACCGATCCCGTCACGGTGATGGTGTCATTGACGCGGCCGTCTTTAATGTTCGTGCCCAAGAGCCAAAGTCCAGCCACGAGTGCCGCACCCATGATGATTGGTGCCCAGAGGATAAAACGAAATTGCTTGGGGTCCATACGGAGGGTATAGGGTTTAGAGAATAGAGAATAGTCTTTTTCTTAGCATACCATTTGTTATAAAATTTGTAACGATGCTCCCATTTCTTTAGGAACAGGAAGTCCGAGAAGTTCCAGTGCAAGAGGAGCGATATTGGTGAGGGAGCCTTTGGCGCGGAGACGAATGTGTTGCTTGGTTACGAGAATAAAAGGCACCGGATTTGTGGTGTGCGCCGTGTGGCGGCTTTTGAGAGCATCATCATAGAGCTGTTCGGCGTTTCCATGATCTCCCGTAATCATCACCATGTGGCCAGTGAGTTCGGCTGCTTCCACAATCCGGCCAATCATCGCATCGAGCGTTGTACAGGCCTCAATGGTCGCTTTCATATCGGCGGAATGCCCCACCATATCGGCATTGGCGAAGTTCACCACGATAACGGGGAATTTTTTGAGATTCCTGAGCAGGGTATCGGCTATTTTGGGGGCTGACATCGCGGGGAAGAGATCATACGTCGGCACATCCGGCGACGGAATCAATACTCTTCTTTCAGCAGGGTAGGGCTTCTCTTGTGTCCCGTTAAAAAAATATGTGACATGCGCATATTTTTCGCTTTCGGCAATTTTGAGTTGCCCGATGCCATGGCGAGAAATCACCTGGCTAAAGTGATTGATGGGCGTCACTCGATCAAAGGCAATATTGGTTTTTGCCTCGTCCACCCCGTAGGGGATCATTGTGGTGATATGCACTCCGCGAACCGTCTGGGAGAGCACTTTCACTAATTGCCGCATGCGGTCGGCTCGGAAGTTAAAAAAGATCACACTATCACCCGATTGGATGCGACCCGATGGGTCAATGACAATAGGCTCGATAAACTCGTCGTATATTTTTCGGCGATAACTTTCTTTGATCGCAGCGGTGGCAGAGGCATGGAAGGTGCCTTTGCTGCGAGTGAGCAATGCAACCGCTCTTTTGGTGTAGGTGTGATTATTGTCGCGGTCCATGGCCCAGAATCGGCCGCAAAGCGAAGCGATCGTGCCGGTGTTCCATTGTTCCATTGCTTGTTGAATGCGGAGGAGATATTGTTTAGCTGAAGCGGGTGGACTGTCGCGACCATCTAAAATGGCATGGACGAATACCTTGGAACAGTGTTGGCGATGCGCCATTTTCAGTAATGCAACAAGATGATCTTGGTGGGCATGGACGCCGCCGTCGCTCGTGAGTCCAATCAAATGGACCCGAGATCGTTTTTTCTTGGCCACCCTGAACGCCGCAAGGAGGGCAGGATTCCGAAAGAATGTTCCGTCTCGTAAGGAACGATGGAGACGGGTCAGCTCTTGCTCCACCACGCGGCCCGCCCCAATATGCATGTGGCCGACTTCGCTGGAACCGATTTGGCCTTTAAGTAACCCCACGGCCGGACCAGAGGCCGCCAAGGTGCTGTGCGGATAATCTTTCCAAAGTCGATCCATTGTTGGGGTCTTGGCACGCCAAATTGCATTGTGCTTATTTTTTGGCCCAATGCCCCAGCCATCCAAGATGATCATGAGG
>Ga0105164_10001417_pt1 | contig 15421 bp, 8 predicted proteins | sample VDWuncwatermetaG_FD_89674 | JGI IMG/M metagenome (GOLD analysis project Ga0105164, IMG submission 89674) | Wastewater microbial communities from Netherlands to study Microbial Dark Matter (Phase II) - VDW unchlorinated drinking water | ecosystem: Environmental > Aquatic > Freshwater > Drinking...
CCTGACGACCCTGATAAGGGCCCACCGCGAAAGCAGCAAGCTCATCATTTTGATCAATGATCCCAACGATCCCCACGAGCGGCACAGGGCGGTCTATGAGGCATCGATCCCGATATTGGAAGCGTTATCGGAGGAGGAGGGGGTGGAGTTTCAACTTATTTATCTCACTTTTCCAGAAGGTGAAAATTTCAATGCCTTTTTGCCCACCCAAACGGCGACGGAGATTACAGGTCATACAGAGGCGCTCAAAGCGAAGGTCAGGGCGGCCCGTTTGAGTGCCGCATCGCTCGCCGCCATTGCAAGGGAGGTGGTGGCCTACGAGGGGAAGGGATCGCGACCCCGGTTTGGTGAGGATTGGTCTGTCGAGGGGGTCCGCATCGAACCTTTTATTCCTCATCCCGAAACCCTTGCCGTGAAAGATGGCTCTCAAAAGGGCTATGCCGCAAACGATGTCTTCGCCGATTTCGAAGGAACGATTGTAACGCCGGAGATTCTTTACCGGGAATGGGCCGTAAAAGAGAATCATGCGGATCCCATGTGGATCGAAAGGGAACACGCCTCGCGCATCAACCGGGCAAGGAGTAGACGAGACCAAGAAAGCTGGACTAATTATTTGGATATGTATCGCGACTTTTTCACATTAAACGATTTTGAAAAAATGGCGGCTCTCTATTCTTTAAATCCAAAATTTGTCGAATGGATCAGAGCATTCCATAAAAATGAAGGGTCTTCCACCATCCGTATGACAGTGGTGACGAGGGGCTTTGCGCCTCCGGCGCGTCTTTTCTTTAAAAGGAGAGACATTCAAGAAGCGCTTCGTCGCTTGGGCGTTGAGATTCGTGAAGTCATCGGCGCAGAGCCGAAGATGGAAGGGAGCTCTTTTGTATGGATCGATCAGGCGGTCTATGCCAAGAGACCTCTCATTGCCGACGGTCACTATTTCCTCGGGGATGCCGACGAAGTCAGCGAATTTGGAAATGGCCAGTACGACCGTTTCGTGAATCTTGTGACATGGGATCCTTCTTCCGCTACACTCACCGCACAGGACGGGGCGCAAAAGGGGTATGGCCCCAATGATGTTTTTACCGGGTTTGAGCATGTCCTTACGGAAAATGGGATTTCTTATCTGGATTACCTTCGGGGTAAATTCAGATTACCAAGCGATTTTCTGAGAGACCATCAGATAGCCGCAGATTTCGTGAGGGAGACGCCGGGCAATATGACTTGGGCCTTGTATTTGGAACTTTATAAAGATTTTCTGGACGACGGAGATTTTAGACAGATCGCCGACCGGCTCATCTTAAATCCGAAATTTTTTTCATGGATGGATCAATTCAGGCGAAAAAGCGATCATGGACCGGTCTCTTTGACGATCGTTACAAAGAATTTTTCTCCCATTGTCCATTATTTCCTCGAGAGGAAGGATGTTCAGAAGGCCCTTCGGAATCATCATATACACATTCGGGAAGTCATCGGTTCCGAACCGAACCTGGATGAAAGAAAAAAGTTATCAGGAGTGAGAACGGTTGTTTATCAAAAAGAACCCCATGTTAGGGAAGGAATGAAGGGGGGACGCTATCTTCTCGGAAGTCCCAGCGATGCGTCTGAATTTCAGGGGAGTGGATCTTTCATTGATCTTTCGAAGTGGGATCCTCACAGTGGCTCTCTCCTAACTGCCAAAGACGGGGGGAGGGGGCAGCCGACACAGGATGAATTACAGAATAGGTTAGCTCGGTTAGAGTCACAGCGTCCCAACGCCACAACGATTCCGTCGCAGATGGCCTTGGAAGCAGAACGACAAGACCTACAACATGAACTAGACCTTCGCGGACGCCGCGGCTCCTCCGGCCCCGAAACCGCCCGCGATGGCAGTGTCAAAGAGGTCACGATTCCTAGAGATAAATGGCGTACGGGCATTCCGTTAGCAGAAGTTACCACTTTCAAAGGATTCTCACTTCCGCCTTCTTCAAAGTTGACAGTATATATACCCTTTGCGAATACTGCCCGTCTTCATTTTGGAGGACTTCCTTCAGAAGTGGCGCATTTGGGTAAGCCATTCTCCATTTCGCAGAGGGGTCAGACCTTGTGGGGGATGATGACCTCACTCGACGATAGTATTGAGTCTGGGAGTATTACACTTTCTTTTTCAAGGGATAAAAATGCCCTTCTTGAATCTCAAGGCGGCACCCGCGCGCAGGATGGCGGATACAAGATCCTCGGGGATCCGGCATGGGTGACGATCGAAGAAGGTGCAGAAATTGGGAATGGCGTTGTGTTTGATGTGGCAGACAATAAAGGTCAAATCATTGTCCGGAAGGGGGCGAAGATTAAGGGATCGAGTTACCTGAAAGCGTCCAAGGAGAATAGCGTCGTCATTGAAAAAGGGGCCCTCATCGATTCAAGTTACCTCGAAGGGGTGATTGTGGGGAAAAACGCTTCTGTCATGGATGCGGTTTTGATCACGTCCTTCACGCCAATAGATAAGTTGGATGAGTGGAGTTTCGACAGAGGAAAGAAGTTGAAGGTCTCAGGATCAAGAACCCGGATTGGGGAGGGGTCGAAGATAAGCGGTTACGCCGTTGTGGAGAATACAACCGTAGAGAAGGGTACCGTGATCGAAGGGGGCGTTTACAAAAATAGCGAGATCGGCGAGCACAATGACATAAGCCACACCAAAATGACCCTGGTTCACACGGAGCGGGACGTGATCCTCAAGGGAACGCCTAAGTCTCCTCGTGAGGTGAGTGAAGCATGGCTCGGTTACGGATTCCACTCAGACCAGCAGGCCTTCATCGATTCCACACTTCATTCCAATGAAATCGTCTCCCTCCGGTTTAATCCGGAGACAGGGGCTTTCCAGCTTCAAAAGACGTTTGAACTTCCCGCCATTTCTTTCATCGGTCGGAACGCCGTCTACTCGAGTTATCTCGGCACACTGGATCCTACGAAGCCGCACAAGCACGGCCTTTTCCATTTCATCGGACCGGAGGGGAATCCGGAGAAGGTCGAAATCTTGGGGCTCGACGGAAGTGAGTCGAGCGCCCATAGTTATATTCTGGTGGATCCCCTTTCCGTTATTGCACCGTGGGTGCGTTACATCGCTCTTTCCGGCTCAGAACCTGCCACCAATCCATTGATGAATGCCCTTGATACCCATCTCACCCATGCGATGCCCTTTTCCGTGACCGGCTATCCCTTGGCAGGACCGGGACTGGATGACTGGGGAGCGAATTTTCCCGGGGCCGTCAAATCGGGCCTTTCGCGGGCGAATCTCCGGTTCGCAGGCCTTTTCACCTACAGCCCCGACACCGTCTTCGCCTTGATGGAGAAATTAACAGAGAAACTTCCGGAAGAGGAGAAGAACAAGTACGACGATTTGGTTGAGGAGATGCTTGAGACCGGCCGAGCCTTTGTGCAGAAACAGTTGTACGATGAAAAGCAAAAAGAGACAAAGGATCAAAAAAGGATCGCACAACTCGAGAGCGGGGTCGAAGCCTATACGACCCATATGGAAAGTGGCGCCTGGCGATTTAAAAATGGGGAAAAGGACAAAGGATGGGTGTTCAACGAGGAGAAAGGATGGGTTCATGCCCGGCTAAATCTTCCTACGCTCGCCTCCTATGTGGATGGCCTCGATCCTTCCCAGTACCGTCAGTTTTCATTCGAAGATATTTTCCGGAAAGAACCTCCTCGTCCCTGGAACGAGTGGGAAAATTATACACCCATTTTGGAAAGCGAACATCTTCCGAAACTTCCCATATCTCCCGAGGGAAGGATTGATCCCCTTGCAAAGGTCTCGGAAAAGGCCGAGGTCCATCCGACCGCCATCATCGGACCCGATGTTCAGATTGAGGAAGGTGCGGTCATCGGGCCGTGGGTGGTGTTGGAAGGGAAGAGCGTCGTCGGGAAAGGTGCAAGGGTCTTTGGGTCTCATCTGAGAGATAGCGGGGTGGGGGTCATGAGTTTTATTTGGGGGTCCAGACTGGACCATGCAGAAGTGGGTGATGCGAATAACATCCTTCTTTCCTCTCTTGTAGGGAAAGGCCCGGAGAGGAGAACTGTTTTAGAACCCTACGTGCAACTTGTCTCAAGCCGGATCGAGAATTCAAAACTCGGTTGGGGGACGGAGGGGAACGGCGTTTTGGTCGTCGACAGCAAAGTCGGACGGCATCATCTCCTTGAGCCGTATGCGATGGTGCGCGACAGCGTTCTCGAAGACACCACGAACCGCGCGAATCGTGGGATCGGTTCGATCATGGCGGACGTCCGCGGCTCAGGGCTTCTCACAGACCACCATCTCGCAGGACGCGTCTACAATCTGGATACGCTTCCCATCACCTTTGAAGATGAAAAAGGAAGAAATGCCGTGGCCAACACGACAAATGTGGGAGGCGGTTCTCATGTTGGTCAGAAAGAGTCGACGGGAAGGATTGTTGCCCAGGATACGTTCATCGGCACAAATACCGTGATCGACGTTACGGACGGGAAGACCACCGACCTTGGTTTTGGAAGTATCGTTGCGGCGCATGTTCTTGCAGGCGAACATCTCATCCATTTTACAGATAAGCGCGGCCCAGGACCTGAGAATGACCGGATCGGTACGGTTCTTGAGAGGCACGATCTGGTCATGCGCCACATTATTAGTAAAACCAAGATTGCCGGGCTGGAACCGCGTGATGCGGATGGGCTCATGGTCGCCAAAATCAGAGAAGCCCTCGAGCAGGCGCAGGATGAACGTGTATGGGTCAAGATGGGTTATACACACCATCCCAAATTTGGCTACAAACTTCATACCGTAAAACAACTTGAAGAAGGAATTAAAATTTTCGAAGAGAACCTCGACGGCCGGTGGGAAATGAAGGACAATCGTTTCTCGCAGGGGAAGTGGGTATACGACGTGAAGGCCCAGAGATATTCTTTTGAGAAATCCGCCGCCGACGGGGCAGGGAAATATGTGGCAAAGGACCGGGAGTGGCTTCTGGCACACGGGGAGCTCTTTAACCGCCCGATGAGCGAAACGCTTAAAAGGGAAAGCAGAAAGTTAAAGGAAGAGAACGATGCAAAAGTTCTTATCTTTCATTCCTCCATTTTAAAGGAAGACCTGGGGGAGAGTTTCTCGCTCGCACTCGACCGGCTGGCGGAGGAGACCGGAAACCCCCTCAACAACGAAAAGAGCACCTACAAAATCGTCCTCCTCATGGATGACCCGGCTCTCCGTCTGGCGGAGGCGGACGCCTTCCTTGCCCGATACGGACTTCGGCGGGAGCAGTTCTACGCCGTCGTGACAAGCGAAATGCTGGATCCGGGAAGAGACTATTTCGATGCGGTGAAGGATTTCCTCTGGGTGAGTCTTCAGGAAGGAGGGGTCCAACTTCGCTTCAAAGAAAATTCAAATGCGGTCATTATTGCCCCGACGCCCCGTGCCCAAGAATGGGAGGCCTATTTCCGCCGGGAACATCTCCGGCCCAAGGTGGTGGCGTATGACCCCCGGAAGGCCGACGACTCTCTTCTCAATCTTGCGCCCCTTCTGGTGACGGCGGCGGCGGAATTCGCCGGGGCACAAAACCCCCGCGACTCCCTTCAGGACGTCAAGGCCTTCTTGACGATTCTTGAAGAACAGCATAAAATTTATGTGGAACCCTTGCCCGTATCGACCGAGTATCTGAGGGCCTTCGCCCTCTACGAGCGTCAGGTCTGACGTTCCCTACCGAAGATTTCCCCCCAAGTGGTGCCGAAGGAGAGGGTCGAACTCTCACAGGGTTGCCCCCACCGGTTTTTGAGACCGGCGCGTATACCAATTCCGCCACTTCGGCTCGCTCGTGAATATTATTATAGCAAATTTTTCACAACATCCCTTGACAAAATGGGATTTTTCGTGTAATATAGTGTCAATAGATTGGTAAAAAAGTTCGCTTGAGGAAGGGGGTCTGATACCTTTGGCGAAAAAGAAAAAGAAAAAAGCCGCTAAGAAAAAAAGAAGATAGCGGTTTTTTAAGTGCATTCTAAAGAAAAGGAGCCGATTGAGTCGGCTCCTTTTCTTTTTACCTCCAAATTGACTTTCGACCGCTTCTTCCGTTATGATGGGTTAAAGTTGAGGAAGTAGAGTGGCCCGCACAGGAAGGCGGATGGTGGAGCTGACGGGAATCGAACCCGTGACCCGACAATGCCATTGTCGTGTGATCCCGCTTCACCACAGCCCCATGGTGTCCGATTATACGAAAAGCAGGCATAATTTACAACTATGGAAGAGGTCTACCCTTTTAAGACGATCGAACCGAAATGGCAATCCTTCTGGGAGAAGGAAGGACTCTTCGAGACCGATGCCTCCCGGAGCGACAAGACGAAATACTACTGTCTGGTCATGTTCCCCTATCCCTCCGCCACGCTTCATGTCGGACATGGCCGGAACTACATTATCGGCGATGTCGTAGCCCGTTACAAACTGATGCGTGGCTTTAATGTTCTGGCTCCGATGGGGTGGGATGCCTTTGGTCTTCCGGCCGAGAATGCCGCCATCAAAGGAGGCCGCCATCCCAAAGAATCGACCCTCGCAAATATTTCCACCATGAAAAGGCAACTGCGGCAGTGGGGGGTCTGTTACGACTGGCGGAGGGAGGTGACCGCCTGCCTCCCCGACTATTACAAATGGAGCCAATGGATTTTCTTAAAACTCTATGAAAAAGGGCTCGCCTACAAAAAGCGGGCCGCGGCCAACTGGTGTTCCTCCTGTCAAACTGTTTTGGCCAATGAGCAGGTCGTCGACGGAAAATGTGAACGGTGCGAAACCCCTGTTATCCAGAAATTCTTGGAGCAATGGTTTTTTAAGATTACCGATTACGCTGAACGGCTTCTGAAAGACCTCGAGAAACTGACGGATTGGCCCGAGCGGGTCCGGATCATGCAGAAGAACTGGATCGGAAAAAGTGAAGGAGTGGCGATTCACTTTCCGGTCGACGGGGAGCAGTCGCCGCTCACCTGCTTTACGACACGCGTTGACACGATCTACGGGGCAACCACCATGGTCCTTGCCCCGGAGCATCCCCGCCTTGAAGAACTCATCCGTGATTCGAAAAATAAAAGTGAGATTCAACAATTTATCGAACGGGTCTTGCGGCAATCCAAAGAAGAGAGGTCTTCCGTGGAGGTGAAGAAAGAGGGCATTTTCACCGGCCGCTATGTGGTGAACCCTGTGAATGGAAGAAAGATTCCGCTCTGGGTCGCGAATTACGTTCTTCTGGAATATGGCACAGGGGCGGTCATGGCGGTCCCCGCCCATGACCAGAGGGACTTTGAGTTTGCCAAAAAGTATGGCCTCCCAATTGAAGTGGTGATCGACCAACCGGGAAACCCGCTCAACCCGCAAACCATGCAAGAGGCCTATATAGAGGAAGGGATCATGGTCCATTCCGAGCCTTTTAACGGCCTCGGAAACCGGGAGGCGATGGGTAGAATCGCCGATTTCATGGAGAAAAAGGGAATCGGCCGCCGGAGTTCTGCCTACCGACTCCGAGACTGGCTCATTTCGCGGCAGCGTTACTGGGGGGCCCCCATTCCGATTATCTACTGTAACGCTTGTGGGATTATCCCGGTTCCTGAGAAGGATCTCCCGGTTCTTCTTCCGGAAAATGTCCGTTTCAAACCGACCGGCGAATCTCCTTTAAAAGATGCCCCTGAATTTTTCAAAACCCGTTGTCCCAGATGCAAAGGGGAGGGAAGACGTGAATTCGACACGATGGATACCTTTGTCGACTCCAGTTGGTATTTTCTCCGCTACCTTTCTCCAAAGGATGCCGAACGTCCTTTTGACACCGCACTTGTCAATCGGTGGCTTCCCGTCGACCAATATATCGGGGGTGTCGAACACGCAATCCTTCACCTCCTTTACTCCCGTTTTATTGTGAAGGTCCTTTACGATCTCCGTGATGTCGGTTTCGATGAACCGTTTGAACACCTTTTTACCCAGGGGATGATCATTAAAGATGGAATGAAGATGTCGAAGTCGAAGGGAAATGTGGTGAGCCCCGATGAACTCATTGCCCGTTTCGGTGCCGATACGGTGCGGCTCTACACCCTCTTTATCGGTCCTCCTGAGAAGGATGCGGAATGGAACGATCGGGGCGTCGAAGGGGCCTTCCGATTCCTGAACAGGGTCTGGCGCCTTTCGCAGCTTCTTTCAAAGCGCGGAGCCTTGGCTTCCTCTTCTTCAACTCTTTCCGTCTTGGAGGAGAAAGGGATAGTGCTCCGAAGAAAACTTCACCTTACCCTTAAGAAAGTCGCAGAGGATATGGAAGGCTTTTTCCGTTTTAACACGGCGATCGCCTCCATGATGGAACTGGTCAATGAGATGTACCGTTATCTGGGAGAAGAAGAAAGGCCTCTCAAAGAAAACGAACGGACTCTTCTCCGGGAGACGTTTGAACTCCTTGTCCTTCTCCTTGCCCCTTTTACACCCCATCTATCAGAAGAACTCTGGTCTTCCCTGGGCCGGAAAGGGACTGTTTTTCGCGCCTCCTGGCCCTCCTATGATCCCAACGCGATTGTTGTGGAAGAGGTCACCATCGTGATCCAGGTGAACGGGAAGGTTCGTTCGAAACTGAATGTGAGTGTCGACATTTCCGATGAGCTCCTTAAGGAAAAGATTCTTAACGATGAATCGATCAGAAAATGGCTGGACGGGAAAACGGTCAAACAGTGGGTGATTGTCCCGAAAAAGTTAGTCAATCTCGTCGTGACTTAGGATCCAGATGGCTTCTCCACCCTCTTCCGAAAAGGTCGCCCTTCTTGTTTTAAGTGGCGTACTTCTGTTAGGATTCGGCTTTTCCTACACCAAGAAAAATGCACCGCTTTCTCTTCAGGTCACTTCTTCCTTGGAAGTGATCGAAAAGGTTGAAAAAGATTTTGAAATCGCAAAGCAGGTTTCTTTACGGTCGGGAAAGGAAGAGGATTTTACTCGGCTTCCTCACATCGGCCCTCAACTGGCAAGACGGATTGTCGATTATCGGGACACGCACGGGTTTCAGAGGAAGGAAGATATTCTGAAGGTAAGAGGGATCGGAGCCAAAACGTATGAGGACGTAAAGGATCTCTTGGTTCTTGAATGAATCGCCCCTCCTTTTAGCCGCTCTTTGCTTTACGCTTGGCCTCGTTGCCTCTTCCTATTATCATTTCCCTTTCTGGTTTGTCTTTCTATTCGCATCTTTCTTTTCTCTTCTCGGTCTTTGCCTCCATCGATCACGAGGTTCCTCCCTCTTCTTATCTTTGGTCCTCTTTTCCCTCGGTATGCTCCGGTCAGAACTTGCTCTCTCCGAAGGCCCTTTCCATATCACGCATGTTATTTCGGAAGAACCGCAAACGGTTCGCCTCATCGGAACGGTTGCAAAAAACGACTCCCTCCGGTGTCTTGCCTTCAAAAGGGAAGGGAGGTGGGAGCCGGTTTCGGGAAGGGTGCAGCTTTTCGCTTCAAGCCATTCTCTCCCTTCTTACGGAGAAGAGATCATGGTGGAGGGAGATCTTCAAAAACTTCGCACTCCGGGAAATCCGGGTGAATTTGACCTCGCTTCTTATTTGAAAGGGAGGGGGATCGACGGAATCCTAAAGGTAAGGTCGCATCACGGACTTCTGCCGCTCGGGGAAAATCATGCTTTTTTTCTCACGAAGAGAATCGCTTCATTTAGAGAAAAAGCACTCAACGAGATTTACGAATTTCTCCCCAAAAAAGAGGCCTCTCTTTTCGGGGCGATGGTGGTGGGAGACCGAACGCGCTTGGAAGGAAACCTCTGGGACCTTTTTACAAGAACCGGGACCGTCCATCTTCTTTCGATCAGTGGACTCCACGTAGGGGTCCTTGCAGCGATTTTTTATTTTCTCTTTAAAGTGTGTTGGATTCGAAGAGACGTTTCGTTTCTTCTGACACTTTTATTTCTCACCGGATTCGCCTGGTTTGTCGGTGGATCTCCTCCCGTGGTCCGCGCAACGATCATGATCGGGTTATACCTTTTCGGATCTCTTCTGGGAAGGGAAGTCTACCCTTTAAATATCCTCTCTTTTGCCTATCTTCTCCTTCTTCTCTGGAATCCTTTTTACCTTCTTGAGGCAGGTTTTCAACTTTCATTTCTTTCGGTTTTCTTCCTTTTTGTAACCGACCAGAAATTAAAACCTTTTTTCAAAAAGTATCCTGAGAATTTCTTGGTCCGCACAGGCCTATACTTTTTAAAACTTTTCCTGATTTCTGTCGGCGTTTGGATCGGGATCTGGCCGGTCATTGCCTACCACTTTTATGTCGTGAGCCCTGTGAGTTGGTTTGCAAACCTCTTCGTGATTCCGCTTCTTTTCCCGATTGTCGGCATCGGGGTGGCCTGGCTCCTCATCGGTCAGTCCATCCCTATGCTATCGAGCGGACTCCTGACCTCTGAAGGTTTCCTGATCCGGCTTCTTGTGGAAGGAACAAAAATTTTTGACAAGATCCCTTTCGGATCATTTCACACCTCAATTCCCGGCGCGTTCCTTTTTCTGTATTATGCCATTCTTGGCGTTTTCCTTTTGAAGAGACTCAAGCGGTTCAGGTGGAGGGTGGTCGTCCTGGGTCTTGCGCTTTGTAACGTCTGGATCTGGTGGACGCTTTTCAGAAATCCAAAATTGGAGGTGACTTTTCTAGACGTGGGCCATGGCGATGCGATTTTTGTGCAATTTCCTAGAAAGGGAAACCTTCTCATTGATGGGGGCGACCGAAGAGACGAGTTTGATGCCGGTCGAAAATTCATCATTCCCTTTCTTCGCAAAAAAGGAATCTATCGACTCGATGCCGTCCTTGTGACCCATGCGGATCAGGATCATGTCGGCGGAATCCCAACAGTTCTTGAGGCATTTCGCCCAAGGTATCTTTTCGAAAGTGGATTTCCGAAAGATAACTTTGCCTATCGAATCTATCAAGAGACTATTCAAAAACTTGGCCTCAAACCCATCTATCTCTCTCGCGGCCATAAAATTACAGGATGTCCTGGTGTCTTGCTTGAAGTTCTCCATCCCCCACAACCTTTTTTAAGAGGGACAAAAAGGGATGAAAATAATAACGGAATTGTGCTAAAATTAACCTATGGAGAGACCGAAATCCTCTTTACAGCCGATATCCAGGAAGATGCGATCCAAAACTTAATCGAGACAAAACAGAGTCTCCAAGCTGATATCTTAAAGATGCCCCACCATGGAGGCGACTTGGGGGAAGAGGCGGAACAATTTCTGAAAGCGGTTTCCCCAGAAGTCGCTGTGATCAGCGTCGGAGGAAAGGAAGTTCATCATCTTCCTTCACCCAAAATCATTTCTCTTTTAGATTCACTACATATCCCAACCTATCAGACTGTTCAAAACGGTGCGATTCATATCGTCTCAGACGGAACAGACATTCACGTTGACACCTGGAGGGGCGGTCGGTAGAATAAAAACTGCCTACGGACTAATCTAACTTTACCGATGTTAATAATTTTTAAATAGCTCTTGACAAATGGTAAGTTTGTGGTATACTTTGTAACAGCTAGAACCCCATTCGAAGGGATGGGGTCTCAAGGCCCCTGAAAAGGCTACCTTGAAAAGTAAATAAATGGCCATTTCTTGATCGGGTGTGGCGCACCCGAAGAACCCTATTCTTTCAGTGGGAAGAATAGGGTTTTTTATTTCATCGGAGTTTTTTAAAGTATTAACGAAGCATATTTAACTCATTTATTTTAAGGGTGATACGGAAATGGAAAACAGAACAGAAAAAGTTGAAAAGAAGGCGTTTGTGCTGGGAAGACGGGAATTTCCACGGTTGAATCTGCATGTCCCGGTCCGTTTCGGAGGAGAGGAAAGCCGGTTTCAAGATTCTCTCACCAAGGATCTTGGGGGCGGGGGTGTGCGACTGGTCTCACGGGAGTTTCTGCCAGTGAACTCAAAGCTGAAGATCGAGTTCTTTTTGGGTCCGGCGAGTGAGGCACTCACGGCGGTCGGGAAAGTCGTCTGGATTCAGAAACTTCCCTATAGTTACCAGCACGATGTGGGAATCCAGTTTATGGACATCTCTGCCCCCAGTCGAAGGCGGATTTCCCATTTTGTAGAGCAGAATGTTGCTCCTTCCGAGAGACCTTCGGCTTCGAAGCAGGACGTCTACCGGGATCTTCCTTACACGGTCTCCCTTTAAGGCATAAGAGCGTCGTCCCTCCTCTTGTCTTTTATGCCTTAAAGGGGAGGTCCTCGTCTTTCGCCCCGTTAGAAATGCATTTCTAACGGGGTTCGTTGACAATCTGTCAAAGGGTATGTCATAATACCCGTTATGCGTTACTGGCGTTACCCTCTCCTCATACTCACCTTTTGCTTCTACTTTACTCAAGGAACAGCCTACGGCTTTTGGCTCTGGTCGCCCAAGACCTCGAAGTTTACGAGCCCCCGAAAGATGTCCAAACCGGTGCCGCAGGATCAGTTCCAATGGGCCCTCTCTTTTTACGAAGCGAAAGAGTATCCCCGAGCGCTTCAAGAGATGAAGAATCTGGTGAGGCGCTTCCCGAAAAGTGCCGAAGCCGCCGAAGCGCTTTTCTACATCGGCCTCTGCCATGAAGCCCTCGACAATTATGAAAACGCTTTCAAGGCATATGAAGAGGTGGTCGGGAAATATCCGAATAGCGGCCGAATTCAGGAGATTCTCGAGCAGGAATACCGCATCGCCAACCTTTTCTACAGCGGAAAAAAGCGGAAGGTACCGGGAGTGGGATTGGAACTTCTCCCTTCCTACGGTGTGGCGATCGACATCTTCAAGCGGGTTGTTGAAAATGCGCCGTACGGGCCTTATGCAGACCTTTCCCAATATAAGATTGGCGAGTGTCACAAGAAAAGGGGAGAGTACCGCGAGGCGAAAGAGGCCTTTGAAAAATTGATGGACGATTATCCGAAGAGTCAACTCGTGGATGACGTGAAATATCAGATCGCCCTCGTCTCCTTCAAAATGTCTCGGGAGGCGAGTTATGATGAACGGGCCACGGATGAGGCGATCACCGAGTTTTCACGATTTATTGCAGAACATCCCGAAAGCGAACTCGTGCAGGAATCCCAGTCGGCGATTCAAGAACTGCAAGGCCGGAAGGCGGAGAAGGCGTTTGAGATTGCGGAATTCTACGTGAAACAAAAATCCTTTGCGGCCGCAAAGACCTATTACAACGAAGTGATCGAGCGTTATGCAGAGACCTCCTGGGCGCGTCTTGCGCTTGAGAAATTGACAGTCCTTGAGAAAGAAGAAAAAAAGAAGTGAAAAAAATTCTTGTCCTCTTTTTCATCCTTCTTGCCGCGACTTCAGGATGCGGCTATACCTTGAAGACCACCCCGCCCCACGGGCTCAAGACGATTTATGTGGAGACGTTTAAGAACGGGACCTATGAGCCGGGTCTTGAGATCGATCTCACCAACGGCATCCTCTCCCGTTTTCTTTTTGATGGAACCCTCCGGGTGACCGGAGAACAGTCGGCCGACGCCATTTTACGGGGGAAACTCACAAAATTTGTGCGGGAGCCGCTCCGCTATACCAGCGCAGAGGAGATCAAAGAGTATCGCCTGGTCTTGACCGTCGATCTTTCCCTCTGGGATACCCGCACCGAGACGGTCCTCTGGGAAGAGAAGAATTTCGTCGGAGACACCAGTTTTTTTGTGACGGGACCTCTTGCCAGAAGCGAAGAGAAGGCACGGCAGGAGGCGATCGCAAAACTCGCCCGACGGATCGTGGACCGCGCGGTTGAAGAATGGCCCGAGTAGAAGCCCTCTATCTTTTCGCAGGAAATAACGAATGGGAAAAGAAGGAAGCGTTGCAAAAGCTTCTCGCACGTCTTTTCCCGCAAGGCCCCTCTTCGATGGGGTGCGATACCTTCGAGGGGAAATCGAAAGAGTTTTCTCCCGAGAAGGTCCTCTCAGACATCTTGACAATTCCCTTCGAGTCTCACCGGCGGTTTGTGTGCATCAAGGATATCGACAAAACCCCTCCCACCTTTCAGGGGCGCCTTCTTGAGACAGTAACGCAACTTCCCAGAGGGACGTTCTGTCTTTTGGAGACGAAAGAGACCGATCTCCGGAGTCATTTTCTTGAAAAGGTCTCTTTTCTTGCGAACGTTTCCATCTTCCGGTTAAAGAAAGGATCGGAGGTCCCTCAATGGCTCGAGCGTCGGGCCGCTTTCTACGGGAAGAAAATCTTACCCTCCGCAAGAAATCTCCTTCTTGAGAAGGTCGGCGAAGATCTTCCGAGGCTCGATAAGGCCCTTGAGGCGCTTTCCACCTATCTTGGAGAAGCCCCTTCCATTGAGGAGAAAGACATTGAGACCTTACTGGGCGTTTCGCTCACCCATACCGGTTTTGAATTGGCCCGGGCCATTGCTTCGCGGGAGGCGCTTAAGGCGCTCACCATTTTTTCGCGTCTTTTTCAGGAAAGAGAAAGTCTTCAGGAGATGCTGGGGGCGGTGGGATGGCACCTTCGGCGGATGGTGAGGGCAAAAGAACTTTTGGAAGAAGGGATCTCTCCCAAAGAGGTGGGGAGAGAATTAAGGATCCGATGGGAGGCCCAGGAAGACTTTTTTGCCTCTCTGGCACAATTCGAACGGCCGGAACTTGAAAAGGGGCTTAGGCGATTACTCACGGTGGATCGCCATGTCAAGATAGGGATGGGTGACGGAAAGGGGGAGGTCGAGGAGTTTGTGCTCGAGTTATGCCGTTAAGAGTTTTGCAAGTTTTCGCGAGAGGCGTCCGATTTTGCGCGAGGCCCTGTTTTTGTGGATGATACCGCGGGAGACCGCTTTTTGCAGTCTTACGGACACTTCCTTAAGGAGTGTTTTGGCCTTTTCTTTTTCTTTGGCCGAAAGCAGTGTCTCAAATTTTTTTGAAAGGGTCTTCAGTTCGTTCAAGACAGAGCTATTCCGTGCTCCTCGCCCTCGATCGCTTCGCGTCCTTTTCAGTGCCGCCTTTTTGATCGGCATTTAAAAAACTCCTTTCGTGCTGTGCGAAAGAGTAACATATCCTCTCACGGATGTCAAGGATTTTTGAAATGACTCAGGAAACTGCCTCGCCGCGCCTTCGCCTGACCCGTTCCGCCGTCGTCATGGGGATCGCCACCTCCACAAGCCGTATCCTCGGATTTGTGCGGGATATCCTGATCGCCCGGTTCTTCGGTACCGGCATCGCCGCGCAGGCCTTTGTGGTCGCCTTCCTGATCCCCAATCTCTTGCGGGACCTCGTGGCCGAGGGGGCGATGAGCGCTGCGGTCATCCCGATCCTCGCCTCTTATTTACGGAAGGGGAAGGAAGAGTTTTTGAAACTTTCCCTCTATCTTTTGAATACCTCCATCTTGATCATCGGAACGATAAGTATCCTGGGGGTCATTTTTGCTCCGGCGATCGTCTCGTTGGTGGCACCCGGTTTCCTC
>Ga0105164_10001420_pt1 | contig 15397 bp, 11 predicted proteins | sample VDWuncwatermetaG_FD_89674 | JGI IMG/M metagenome (GOLD analysis project Ga0105164, IMG submission 89674) | Wastewater microbial communities from Netherlands to study Microbial Dark Matter (Phase II) - VDW unchlorinated drinking water | ecosystem: Environmental > Aquatic > Freshwater > Drinking...
AGAATGTCTCTGGGAATTTCAATATAATCCATACCCTTCTGGATACAACGGCCATTCTCGATACACGCAAGGATCTCAGAAAGGGTAATCGTGTGGCTTCCCACTGTATACATGGGATCCAGCCACAGCCAATCTTTATCGCAAACTTCTACCTGCACATGAGAAACCTTGAGATCATGATGAATCTCCAAGCGTCGTAACCGTTCTGCCGGTTGAAATGAGGATTCAGAAAGTAACAGGTTGAAATCATTCTTAAGAAAATTGATAGCGCTACTTTCCTTGTAAATGAGCGGTTTTTCGTTGTTAAAATAAGGTTTCAAAAAGGAGGGTATAGGAGACAAGGGTCTATAGGTGTTATTTAACCACATCCATCCCTCTCCGAGCCTGTTTCCAGCAACTCGTTCCCATCGAAAGGTATGATTTTCATTTTCAATCCCTTTCGATTTCAGGATAGGAGACAACACGACGTGCCCTTTGTCGTTTATATCAGCATGGAGATAAGGAACGAGGGGAGTTTTATTTAGCTTCACCTGTCTTGCTCGCGCTGATAGTTCTACGTTGTAACCTTGAGTTCCCGTCAATTTTTCAAAAACATGCGGACTCCTCTCAGCTGAGATATGAAATACCGTCTCACCACTGCCTTGAGCGGGAACCAGTTTAAGTTCAAGCTGAGGCCCGCCATTGAGCAAGTCCACTTTGATATTGAATTGGCCAAAATCGGAAAAAATATCCAGTAATACGGATGCAGGATTCTGGTCATAAGAAGGAAATGGCGAAGAAGGTCGATTTAGCAAACTGAGCTTAGACGAATGGTATCGATCGAAAAGCATGTCTAGCGCTGGTTTATACGACTTCTTCTTATTGCACCTTTCAATCCACTGCAATATCGTTGCGACAATGTGCTTACATATCTCACCATCTGAGGCGTACAAACACGCACAATACATGTCACAAATTTCTCTTTCATTCGAAATGATTACCACATCATAAGCGGCTGACTCGCTTCCCGTAACCTCTGCCGTTAATTCCCCATCATTATATTTCAAATTATGGACACGACCATTTTTGTAATATAACTGTCCTCGATTGTAGACGCCGATGTCGGTAATATCCCTGATATATTCAGCCGTAACGGAATGCAAAAAGGATGTATTCATAATATCATCCTCTGTAAGAAGGGTGTAGAGATTGAAGTGGCATCAAAGATACCACATATATAACAATTTATCAATAAAAAGTCAACTAATGACCTTAAAAATTTTTGTTTTGAATTTCAAAGATTTCAAAAGAAATAGTGGAAATGTTAAAAATGATTTAGTATATTAACGCTATGTTTGAAAATTGTTAATACTATATATTATATTTACAATTATAATTAATAATGTAAATATAATAATCCCCGTTTTTATTTTTAGTATTATGAGAAAAGAAGTGTATAAATCAGGATTTTATAAGCAACAGTATCAGTACAAAAGTTTTAGCCCTTCTTTTATCAATAAGCCTTTCGAATGGCATGATAAAAAAATTAATTTGCTTCTGGAAGAGGCAATGCGGTATGTAGGAGAATTGAACGCATACTCAACGCTTATGCCTGACGTTGATTTTTTTATCAAAATGCATGTGGCAAAAGAAGCCACCACATCCAGTCGTATCGAAGGAACACGCACGAAAATAGACGAAGTTATTTTACCAGAAGAGGAAATTAATCCTGAAAAAAGAGACGATTGGGCTGAAGTACAAAATTACATTCGTGCGATGAATTTCGCAATAGCTGAACTTGAAAAGCTTCCTATTTCAATGCGGCTGATAAAAGAGACACATGGTATTTCATTGTCGGTGGGAAGGGATGAGTCAAAATCTCCGGGGGAAATAAGAACAAGCCAGAATTGGATTGGGGGTTCGAGCTTACAGGATGCCTTTTTTATACCGCCGCATCCCAATGAGTTACCTGAGTTGTTAACTGACTTTGAGAAATTTTTGCACAGCAGGGAACTTGATATTCCTCATCTCGTTAAAATTGCCATGAGCCACTACCAGTTCGAGACAATTCATCCCTTTCAAGATGGCAACGGGAGAACCGGGCGATTATTGATCACCTTACAACTTGTTGCCCTGGGAATATTAAAAAAACCCACTTTGTATCTATCAGATTTTTTTGAGCGTAACAAAGGATCTTACTATGACTCTCTTACTATGGTGCGAGCTTCAAATGATATGGAACAATGGATCAGATTTTTTCTCACCGGTGTTATTACTACTGCAAAAAGCGGTAAAGAGACCTTTGTGGCAATAATAAAGTTGCGGCGGCAATATGAACAAAAGATTCTGTCTTTGGGCAGCCGTACCAAACATGGCCAGAAATTGTTACTGGTGTTATTTTCTCGTCCAATTATTACCGTCAAGCACGCTACTCAAGAGTTGAATATGACCTTCCCAAGGGTTAACAGGATGATAGAAGATTTTCGAAATTTGGATATTTTGAAAGAGATTACAGGTTATTCACGCAACCGCCTTTTTGCCCTATATGAATATCTTAATTTATTTAAGTAGAAGGCTATAAAGACACTCAGTTATCATTCAGAGCAAAGAATTCAAAATCAATATTGAAAAACATGGAATTTAATTTCGAACCGGAAAAGGTAGACACCCTTATTCAACTAGCCATTCAGGAGGATATTGGGACAGGGGATATCACGACAGAGAATCTTATCCCAAACAATTTGATCGTAGAGGGCGCTTTTATCGCGAAAGAATGTGGCATTGTCGCTGGATTGCCAGTCGTTGAGTACTTTTTTTCAAGGCTCGATAAAAACATTTTCTATAAACAATGGGTGAAGGAAGGGACTTCAGTTAGCAAAGGCGAAACCATCGCTGAGATACATGGCGCTGCAAGAGTTTTACTGTCTGGTGAACGAATTGCCTTAAACTTCCTTCAAAGGCTTTCAGGAATTGCAACTCTCACGGCACAGTTTGTTGACCGCGTTAAGCCTTTAAAGACCTCCATTATGGATACGAGAAAGACTATTCCTGGTTGGCGATATTTGGAAAAATATGCAGTGGCAGTGGGTGGCGGGGTCAATCACAGAATGGGACTCTATGACCATGTATTCGTAAAAGACAATCACCTGGACATCATAAAAAATAAATTGTTATTTGACGCTTCTTCCCATGCCAGCGCTATCGAAAAGGCCATATTGGCGTTAAGGCAAAAAATTAAAAAGGGCATTTTAATTGAGGTAGAAACACGAACGCTGGGAGAAGTTGCAGACGCCCTTAAGGCAGGGGCGGATATTATCTTATTCGATAACATGAACATTCAACAATTAAAAGAAGCCGTTATGGCGGTTAATGATTGGAAATCTGCACGAAACACACCTTTGCCGCTTACTGAGGCATCCGGAAATATTACCTTAGAAAATGTACGCCTTGTAGCCCAGACGGGTGTAAACAGGATTTCAGCCGGCGCTATTACCCATTCAGCAAAGGCATTAGATATCTCTTTAGAAATATCCGGCTAACCATTCTTTCGTTTCATGGCCTTAGCGCAAATATCCCTTCTGTAATGTGCCCCCTCGAAGGATATTTTCCGAATAGCGTCGTAAACAGTCTTTTGAGCCTCCTGTATATCTTTACCAAGTGCAGTGACCCCTAAAACGCGGCCACCATCGGTTACAATCTTTCCGTCTTTCATGGACGTTCCCGCATGAAAGACCTGGACATTATCGAGCCCTTTAAGCGTTTCGAGCCCTGAAATGGGCAATCCTTTTTCATAGCTATCTGGATACCCCTTCGAGGCCATGTCTACACAAACGGAAACACCGTCATTCCATTTAATCGCTACATCCTCTAACTTATTTTTCGCGGTTGATAAAAGGAGTGGAACTAAATCACTTTTCATCCGCATGAGAAGAACTTGTGTCTCCGGGTCGCCGAATCTGGCATTAAACTCAAGTACCTTTGTGCCGCTGCTGGTAATCATCAGCCCGGCGTAAATGACGCCGCGATACGGTCGATTTTCCTTCTTCATGGCATGAACAACAGGCACGAGGATATTTTCCTCTATAGAAAACTGTAACTCGTCCGTAACCAAAGGCACAGGAGAGTAAGCTCCCATACCGCCGGTATTTGGCCCCTTGTCACCGTCGTAAACCGCTTTATGGTCTTGTGCAGACGAGAGTGGAACAATCGTCTTCCCATCTGTAACCGCAAGAATTGAAACCTCTTCTCCTGAAAGAAACTCTTCGATAATTACCTTATTCCCTGCCTCTCCGAAAATTTTTCCCTTCATGATATCGTCTAGGTACTTATTGGCATCATCCAAAGTCTTACAAACAAATACCCCCTTCCCTTTGGCCAGTCCATCGGCCTTAATAACCAAAGGGAATTCGCATGTTGCCGCATATTTTTTTGCCTGTTTTATATCCTCAAAAACCTTAAAATCTGCTGTGGGAATGCCATGTTTTCTCATAAGGGTCTTTGCAAAGACCTTACTTCCCTCGATAATCGACGCCCGTTTGCTGGGTCCAAATATGCCTAGCCGCCCATCCTGAAATTTATCAACGATGCCGGCTGCCAGGGCATCTTCCGGGCCCACAACGGTTAAATCGATTTTCTGTTTCAGCGCAAAGTTATAAAGCTCATCTATATTTCCGGTCTTGATATCCACGCACTTAGCAACCTTTGCGATACCGGGATTACCTGGTGCGCAGAATAGTTTTTTAACCATAGGTGATTGGGCAATCTTCCATGCAAGCGCATGTTCTCTACCGCCGCTTCCGACAATTAATATTTTCATTTAAATTTCCACCTTAATTGTTCAAGACATCCCGTTTAAGTCCCCCTTAGCAAAGGGAGATTCGAGGGGTTGTGTTTTTTCTGGGCTATTTTACAACCCCCCAGCCCCCTTTTCTAATGGGGATTCTCTATGCCACCCATCGTATAACCAGCATAAATAAAATGAATATTCCTATACAATTGAATTATTGTACCAGAACCATTGGGGAAAAAGGAAAGTTTTTTTATCCTTGACTGTTAATGAAGGACTGATATACTGATAGCCAAGATGCGTGCTTGCGCATGAATAGCAGGCGCAGGCATGCAGAATCCATACAATAACGCGGGGTAGAGCAGTCCGGTAGCTCGTCGGGCTCATAACCCGAAGGTCGGAGGTTCAAATCCTCCCCCCGCTACCAATTCACCATCTCACCTACCGATAACCTCGTTTTCTAAAACGAGCCTTCGAATATCCGATTTTTTGTTCATTCTTCCGTATTATTTATTCTTGAATTAAATTCTTCTTCTACTAGAATTACATTTTGTTGTTACTTTTTTACGCATATCAATACTAGCCCAGATAAGGGGAAAACACCTATATCAGTTTTATGCAAGTATAAGGAAGTTATTGTTGATTCAGAATACGGATAACAACTATATACTTTTGCTGACCGAACTCTTTTTTTAAAGAGGTTTACTATGCTCACATTCAAATTTAAGCTATTCCTCATTGCAATTATACTCTTAGCCAGTTGCTCAACCGTACCGATAACTGGCAGAAGACAACTTTCTTTAATACCGCGGTGGGAGCTTATCACCCTAAGTGAAGATAATTATCGCAAGCTGATTTCAGAATCGAAGCTTTCAGAAGACACACAACAGACACAAATAGTTGTAAACGTGGGCAAAAAAATAGCGTCAGCAACCGAACAGTTTATGCGCGAAAGCGGAATGGAAAGCGAGATACAGAATTATCATTGGGAATTTAACCTTATTAAAGACGACAAAACTATAAATGCCTTTTGCATGCCCGGCGGGAAAATAGCAGTGTATACCGGCATACTTCCAGTTGCCCTGGATGATAGCGGTTTCGCCGTTGTACTTGGACATGAGGTAGCGCACGCCCTCGCCAATCATGGTGGCGAAAGGATGAGTCAGCTTTTATTGGCACAATTAGGTGAAACCACTTTATCTACAGCACTAACACGACAACCGGAGCAAGCCAGACGAGTATTTATGCAGGCCTACGGATTAGGCACAAATGTTGGTATTCTTCTGCCCTATAGCCGCAATCAAGAACTTGAAGCTGACCATATCGGTCTTATTCTTATGGCAAAAGCAGGTTACGACCCTCGAATAGCCATCCCATTTTGGCAAAGAATGAATAATCTGGCAGTAACAATGCCGCCTGAATTTTTATCTACCCATCCAGCACCCGAAAAAAGAATTGAAGATATTCGTAACGAAATTCCTGAGGCAATGAAGTATTACAAACAGTAATTGACAATGGTACAATACATGAAAAGCAAAACATAAAAAATCCTTTTCTCTGCATTTTCCAGCAAATAAAATTGCTTGTACAAATAGGCTATCGCCAAAACTACAGTTTAGTCTTTTTAAACCATAATGACAAACATCACTCAACAAAGATTTCAACGAGATTATCTAAGCATACTAAAATATGTATTTTTATCCATGAGACCCAAACAGTGGATAAAAAACTTTCTGGTGTTTGCCGCCTTGGTGTTTTCAAAAAACATATTCGACCTATCAAAAGACCTCAATGCTTTTATCGGACTTATAATTTTTTGCATGATCACGGGTTGTTCATATCTGATTAACGATCTCCTTGACCTGGAAAAAGACAAACTACATCCGAGCAAATCCCAGAGGCCGCTCGCTTCTGGAAAGATAAAAAAAACTACGGCGATGACAGCAATTGCCATTACTTGCTTTGTCGGCATCTTTCTTGCTTTTTACATGAACAAATTTTTTGGAATCATTGTCCTTGCCTTTTTTCTGCTCAATCTAGGGTACAGCGTATATTTGAAAAATATTGTAATCATCGATGTTATCACCATTGCTGCAGGATTTGTGTTAAGGGTCGTGGGCGGCGCAGTCATTATCTCTGTGGTCGCATCGCACTGGCTGATTCTATGTGCAATGCTTTTGTCATTATTCCTCGGTTTTAGTAAGAGAAGGCACGAACTCATCCTGTTAGAAACCGATGCTACAAGCCATAGAAAGGTGCTCGAACACTACAGCCCCTACTTTTTAGATCAGATGATAGCGGTCGTTACAGCATCGACCTTAATTTGCTATGCATTATATACCATGTCGAAAGATACGATAGAAAAACTTGGCACATCGAAACTCATTTACACAATTCCATTTGTATTGTATGGTATTTTTCGGTATCTTTATCTGGTACACCAAAAAAAAGAGGGAGGGAATCCCACAGAGGTTATTTTTACAGACATACCCATAATTATCAATGTTACTTTATGGGTCATCACATCTATTGTATTTGTCTACATTGTACACTAAAAAATTACAAAATAGTATGAACCCTTTGTACATAAAATGGTAAAAAAATCTCCCAAAATCTCTTTTTTCGTCAAGCGGGTTAAAGGGAATTCGATTTCAAGTGAAATTAGAAAAGGCCCTCTTATTTAATCCCCCGGTGGGTCTTTACCAGCGCGGGGAGGATCGTTGTCAAGCCGAGGTCGAAGGAGGCAGTGCAACAACCCTCCGTCCACCCAACGACCTAGGATACATTGCCTCCATGTTACGGCAAATAGGTGTCACGCCCCTCATCGCAGATTATCCTGCTGAAAAAAGACAGTGGAAGCCCTTCGAAGAGGATTTGAAGACAATCCGGCCAGACTTTTTGGTAATGAGTATTACTACTCCCACCATCAAAGACGACATGATGGCATTCTCGATTGCAAAGTCATTGAATCCAAATATTTTTACGATTGCAAAGGGAGCTCACTTTTACACCTGCAACAAAGAAGACCTGAAGGATGCAGTTTATAATGTCATGGATGTTGCCATTATCGGTGAGGCAGAAACCATTATAAATAACCTGATTCTTGCTAAAAGACAGGGATCAGACTTGGCCAAGGTCGGCGGGATTTTATTCAAAAACCGGCTAAACCAGATTGTCCAAACTGACCAAGAACCCTTCTGGACAGATATTGGCAAAATACCATTCCCCGCCAGAGATCTGATAAAAAATCATCTTTATGTTAGGCCAGATACAGGAGAACCACAAGCTACGATCCAGACCTCAAGGGGTTGTCCCTCCCAGTGTATTTTCTGTCTATCGCCCATCATTTCCGGTACAAAATTGCGAGAACGATCAGAGGCAAATATTATTGCAGAACTTGAAGAGTGTATAAACAAATACAACATCAGAAACTTTTTCTTTCGTGCAGACACTTTCACCATGAACAAAAAAAAAGTTATTGACCTGTGTAAAGGAATTATTAACCGAAGACTTGACATTGCATGGGTAACCAATAGCCGTGTAAATACTATCGATGAAGAACGCTTACAATGGATGAAAAAGGCAGGATGCTGGCTCATCGCTTTTGGGATTGAATCAGGAAATGATGAAATCCAAAAGCGCATCAAAAAAGGCACTACTCAGGCACAGGCGTACGAGGCAGTAAGATTATGCAAAAAACTTGGAATCAAAACCTATGGTTTTTACTTAATAGGGTTTCCATGGGAAACAAGGGAAATGGTTCAAGATACGCTGCGCCTGGCCAAGAAATTACATTGTAGTTTCTCAGAAATTCACATTGCAACTCCCTATGAAGGAACAGAATTTTACAGGATTGCCAAAGATTTAGGAATCTTGACAGAAACAGCCACGGGGCATAATTATTTCTCCAATCCAGCTATAGGCACTATGTATGTATCCAGAGATGAACTTATTAAGATGCGTAAAAAGGCTTTACGGTCGTTGTATATAAATCCCCGCTATATTGCTAATATTATTTTCCACACAAGAAGCCTTGCAGAACTAAAAAATTACACAAGGTATGGGGTTCGATTACTTAAGAATTTAATAAAACATTAATTATGAAACTTTTCCCCACGAAAAACCTCGAAAAGCAGAGTATTGCCTTTATAGCAATAATACTAATCTATTGCCTGTATGCTGGATTATTTATTTATCGGACTAGTTTCGTTATTGATGGGGAAAGGTTTTTTTCATTGTTTGATGATGCTATGATTTCGATGAGATACGCAAAAAACCTTGTGTTGGGGCTCAGTGTATTTGTGTTTTTTATTCTTCTACAAACACTACTTAGGCTCTGGTATTTTGGGGATGTCCTGCCAAATACCTATTATTTGAAAATGACAGGCCATCCATTCCTTCTAAGAATTACCCGCGGGCTATTTGTTGCCTTAGAATTCACATGGAAAATGAACTGGATACTATTTTTGTTACCATTTAGCGTACTTTTATCCCGACGAGACAGACTCATACTTTTGCTGTTCTGGGTCTTCCTGGCGCAAATCGTATATAGCATCTATGTAGGAGGTGACGCATGGGAGGGTTGGGGAGGAAGCAATAGATATATATGTATCGTTATGCCTGTTTTTTTCTCGTTGTTTTCTTGTAGTTTGGCGGAAATCAAATCTTTCATAAAAAATAAAACCTACGGAAATCCTCAATTAATTGAAAGGTATACAAAATACGGGATACTTATACTGATACTTATCAGCCTTATTAACTTTAATGCGCTTTATGGCCCAGGTGCTTTAACCGAATGGTTACTCATAGCTAGGCCACTTCACGTCCCCGATAATTATAAAATGGTGAAAAGGGGACTCCTATTGACAAAGATTACAAATCCTCATGCAAAAATTGCCGTTGTTTGGGCGGGAGCCATTCCATACTTCTCAAATAGATATGCGATATATCTCCTCGGAAAGAACGATAAGATACTTGCACACGAAAATATGCAAGTATCTTATCGTTCATCTAAATTCATTGATTTTTACCCCGGTCACTTAAAATGGGACTACAGCTATTCAATAGGCCAATTGAAACCTAACGTTGTAGCCCAATTATGGCAATCACCAGAAGATGCAGCACTGTATTTAGATAGGCACCTACCGAAAGGTAGAAGTCCAATGGGTTACATTATACTTACTCAAAGAATCTCATCGTATTTTGTAGGATAAAATAAAAATATTAAATAATACATGGGATTAAGTTCACTACGACATTTATCTTTCTGGCCAAAGGTAAAAATAATTATCCGTGTCAGGTGCAGAGTCATTTCGCCGTAAATTATTTTTACGCTATTTCACGAATTCAGCTCACCCTATTGGCAAATTATACTCGTTTATGGTTATAAAAAATCAATCGACAAATAAAACACTGCTTCTCATCTTTCTCTTGGCGCTCACGGTACGGATACTGTTTAATATCTTCTATGTGGGAACAACGGACGTCCCTATATCAGATGCCCAGGATTACCACCAGATCGCACTAAGCTTGCTGCATACTGGCGCATATCACTCCACCTTTAGGCCTCCGCTGTTGCCTTTTTTTATTGCAATCCTCTATAAACTATTCGGTGTAAATTATTTTGTCGTTAGAATAGTTTTGTCCATCTTTAGTTCGTTCACTTGTTTAATAGTTTATAAGATTTCAAAAGAAATATTCGACAGACAAGTCGCTCTTATTGCTGCATTTATTTCTTCTATATACTGGATGATGTTTTACTGGTGTGGATTTTTGTTAACAGAAACATTGTGTACTTTTTTTCTTATGTTGGCTGTATTGTATCTCATAAAAAGTGTAAGGGCGCCTCGAATGAGATATTTTATTTTTGGAGGGATGTGTCTGGGGTTAGCAGCGTTAGCACGGGCATTCGTTTTTCCCATCTTTTTATTTTTACCACTCTGGGCATATATATCTTTCAAAAGCAATACGAGATTCGTTTATAAAAGTTGTGTTATAATAAGTTTAGCAATGTTCTTAGTAATACTACCATGCACGATGAGGAACTATATGCTTACAAATAAATTTGTTCCTATTGCATCGCAAGGCGGATTCAATCTTTTAGGCGCTAATAATCCAGAAATACTGAAGTATTATAAGGGAGGTGTAATTCATCCTATAAAATCTGGATTATTTAAAAAAGGAGAACTTAATTTAAAAGAAATATCTTCTGCTGAGGCTGATCAGTTGTATTGGAAGAAAGGGCTAGACTTTATAGGCAAAAATCCATTCTTTGTAATAAAACTTATGTTCTATAAATTTAAATTGTTTTGGCACCTCCACCGAGATATAAGCCTTCCTTCTTTACAGTATTTTTTTGTATTGCTATTTGCAATCTATGGATCATTTATTTCTTTGAAGAAATTTACTACCATATCAATTTTATATTTGCTACCCTTATTTTTCACCTGCATGTCATTGATATTTTGGGGGGATGACAGAATCAGGAGCCCGATAGAGCCAATTTTTGTCATATTCGCAGCGTATGGTATAGCCCAAATTTTGGAAAGAGGAAAAACTACTGAGCAATAATGAACAAAGAACCCCTGCTTGAACCTATTCTAAGAAAGCTACGCATTCAAAAAATTATACATCACATACCTGGAAATTGTGCCCTTTGTGATTTTGGATGCGGAGCAAATCTGCACCTCTTAAATACGTTAAAATCATATATCCGCTTAGGAATTGGTCTCGACTTGAAATTAAAACCTTTTGATGATACAAAAATCAAACTCATTCAGTGCAATCTTGATAAAGAAATTCCTCTAAAGTCAGATACAATTGATATAATTACTTCGCTTGCCGTACTCGAACATTTAAATAATCCACTTAAAAATTTAACAGAGGCTCATAGAATTCTTAAAAAGGGAGGTATTTTGATTTTAACAACACCTGCGCCCATCAGTAAGAAAATCTTAGAATTTATGACTTTTAAGCTGTGTATTTTATCCATAGACACGGTAGGAGAGCATAAACATTATTTTAACAAAAGAAATCTTAAAGAAATGCTTATCTGTGCTGGATTTGAAGAAGGCAGGATAAAGATAAAAAGTTTTCAAATAGGATTCAATAATCTTGTAATTGCAAAAAAGTAAATAATGCGCCTTTTATAATAACTGAATATCAAAAACATGCTCAGACATACACTAAGACTGCTTTTAATTGTTTTCGTCGCTATCGGCGTTATTCTAACTTTATCCTATTTTATTGACTTCTCAACTATTAAAAGCAAACTCGACATTTACGCTGTTGATAAAGCAGCAAATAGCTTTACTGCGGACATCTTCAGGTTAATAAAATTGCGCCTGTATATTGTTGGCGCTTTAATAATAGGCATTGGAACGTGGTTAATAGCATTCCAACACTGGTTATTTCCAGAAAAACAGCCAGAAAGCACACATTTGTCCATTATAAATAAGACAAAAGAAATATTTGCAAATTCATTTCATGAAGAAAACCAGCCATATACAATCGCACTTACAATAATTGTCTGTATCGGCATGTTGTTTAGAACTTTATTCTTGTTTCAACCCATGCGCTGGGATGAATCTTACACATTTTTTCAATTTGTATCGCGTCCTCTAATGTTTGGATTAAGCGACTCTTACAATTTTAACAATCACCTGTTGCATACCATCCTGGCTCATCTGGCATTTAAGCTTTTTGGAAGCGACCCGTGGATGCTGCGCCTGCCAGTATATATATCTGGAATTCTTTTGATACCATCCGTCTATGCAGTCTCAAAAATTATGTACGGGAAAAACACCGCAATAATTGCGGCTTCCTTTATTTCCATATCTTCTATTCTGACGGAATACTCAACCAATGCGCGGGGCTACAGCATACTTGTTTTGCTATGCACATGGCTCATTGGCATTGCCGCACTCTTACAACGCTCCAATAGACGCTTTTTATGGATTCTGTTTATAATCATTGGCAGTTTGGGATTATACACAATTCCTATCATGTTATACCCGCTAGGCGGCATTTTTCTATGGATTTTAATTTCCATTACTGCAAAAAAACCCCTTCCCGAATGCATTTGTATTATTAAACAGTTAACTTATAGCACCATAAGCATTGGCGTGTTAACGCTGTTACTATATACACCCACAATTGCCGTTTCCGGGCTTCACGCCATTACGGCAAATGAGTATGTGAGACCTCTCGCCTGGAATGAATTTTTTTCGAATGTACCTCGTACCATTTATCAAACATGGTTAGAGTGGAATCGGGATATCCCATTTCCAATACCATGGATACTCTTGGGAGGATTTTTCTTCTCCTTGATATGTCACTATAAATTGGGCCAACCTTGGTTTTCCATCTTCCTTGTTACGATGTTATGGTGTACAGTTGTATTGCTTTTTCAACGGGTAAATCCATGGAAAAGGGTTTGGTTGTTTTTCCTCCCGTTATATTTTATTATGGCCTCAGCCGGAATTACTCATATACTCTACTCAATTAGTTCCTTAGGTAAACATTATATGTATATGAACAGACTGTGTCCCTTTATAGCAATTTTCCTCTGTATTTTCCTTGGTCTGATCGGCGTACGAACTCAATCAGTAATATATGCAAATATGTCTTCCGAAACATTGCTGGATGCAGAACAAATATCACTACGACTAAAAAATTTGCTGCATAAAGGTGATGGAGTAGTAATTATTTGTCCGAGCAATTATCCACTCTTGTATTATTTTTATAAAAGTAATATCTCCCTTGCCTATTTTTATTTTAATCAAAATATTAACGCCTCAGAAAGAGTTATAGTGATTCTTAATAAAAGTCGTGATGTTGATACCTTTTCAGCTCTAATGAATAAAGCCAAAATTTCGCCAAGTGATTTCAATCAGCCTTACACCTTAGAAAACAATAAATACTCAAAAATTCTTATTGCTGACAGAAAAAGAAAATGAAGATTTCTGTTATTATCCCTGTTTTTAACGAATCTAAGACACTCCGACAGGTCGTTGAAAGGGTTGTTGCGGTTAATTTGTTGAAAGAAATTATCATTGTTGACGATGCTTCAACCGATGGAACACGGGAATTAATTGAAAAAGAATTAAAAGAAAAGGTTGATAAGGTTGTATATCACTCCGTTAATCAAGGCAAAGGAGCGGCGCTGCGAACAGGATTTCAACATGCCACCGGCGATGTTGTTATTGTCCAGGACGCAGACCTGGAATATGATCCCAATGAATATTCATTATTACTGCAACCCGTTCTGGATGGGAAAGCCGATGTGGTATATGGTTCTCGATTTACCGGGCAGGGACCCCACAGGGTCTTATTTTTCTGGCATTACATAGGAAATAAACTTCTTACCGTTTTAACAAACATGGTTACTAACTTAAATTTAACGGACGTAGAAACTGGCTTTAAGCTATTGAAAAGAGACCTCCTGAATAAGATCACCCTTGCGGAAGATCGGTTTGGTTTTGAAATAGAAATTACCGTAAAGCTGGCGCGTCTTAAATGCCGCATCTACGAAGTAGGTGTTTCGTACTGGGGAAGGGATTATTCTGAAGGCAAAAAAATAACGTGGAAAGACGGTGTTAAGGCGCTCTTTTGCATCCTCAAATATGGAATATTCAAAAGATCTTAGCATATTATATTTAATAGGCGATAGAGGGCTGGACTTAACAAAAGGAGAAGGGTACAAAATTCATGTGCTGAAAATCATCGACGGATTGAAAGAGAAAGGGCATATGGTATTCTTATTGAACATAAATGAAAACCCTTCATTACCTGGGTTTGAAAATTATCTTACCATTCGTCACAAATATTTGCGTTTCTTCTTTCATCGCATCTTTCCATTTACGGGAACTATTAATAGCATAAATATTCTGCTACACATCATTAGACTGAACAAACTTTATCGATTCGACATTATACACGAGCGGTTTGGATTATATGCCTATGGTGGAATATTGGCGTCCAAATTACTTCACATCCCCCATGTAACAGAAATTAATGGCCCCGGCATAGAAGAGAAAAAATTATTTACAAAAGATATTGCCCCTCTACAAAAATTTATTGCAAAAATGCTCCGCAAGTTTTGCCTGAAAAATACAAATCATATCGTCGCCGTTTCTTACAATTTAAAGACCTTTTTAATGGATAATCGCCTCGTCAAACATCCTGATAATATCACTGTTTTACCCAACGCCGCCGATGTGACGGCATTTGATAAATATTTTGATGTCCAGAGTATTAAAACATCTCTCAGTTTAGAAGATAAATTTATTATTGCATACACAGGAACGCTTCAGATATGGTATGCCATCGAAGACGTTATTTCTGCGTTTCCTGCAGTTCTTAAAGAGGTGTCAAATGCCTTTCTATTAATCGTTGGAACAGGACAGGCACAAAAAAAGCTTGAGAATTTAGCAGATCGTTTGGGAATCTCTGGCAACGTAAAATTCCTTGGCTATGTAAGCCACAACCGAATACCTGAAATGCTTTCTATTTCCGATATAGTCGTCGCCCCTTATAAAGAAGTAGGAATGCCCTTTTTTAACTCTCCGATAAAAATCTTCGAATACCTCAGCGCGGGTAAACCCATTGTTGCCACAAAAATAGGACAAATTG
>Ga0105164_10001421_pt1 | contig 15394 bp, 17 predicted proteins | sample VDWuncwatermetaG_FD_89674 | JGI IMG/M metagenome (GOLD analysis project Ga0105164, IMG submission 89674) | Wastewater microbial communities from Netherlands to study Microbial Dark Matter (Phase II) - VDW unchlorinated drinking water | ecosystem: Environmental > Aquatic > Freshwater > Drinking...
AAGCACCTTGGATGGATGGCTCTTAAACCATTTTTCTGAGCTTCTCAAAAAAGGGTCACTACATGTTGCCAAAACCAAAACTCCCATCGTGCTATACCGAAATACTATGGAAGAGGAAGGAGAATCATACCAAGAAACCATATGCACCCTAACTGAAGGATATGTGGTCATCCAAGTCATAACATCTGGCGGAGGAATAGTGCCAAGTGTTCAACAACAATTGGTTTTTCCAATAGATGAATTTCCAGATTGGTTGATGAGGCAAAGCAAAGATCTCTTACAACGGTGTGTTGATTTTCTTGAAGACCAGTTAAAGTAACCAACAGATTATAAAGACCATAAAAAAGAAAAGTTTGCATGCGGCTCCTAGAATATCAAGCAAAAACATTGTTTGCAGAATACGGAATTCCAATTCCAAAAGGGCTAACATCAACTGAGATCGAACAGGGAAGAAAAGATGCCGCAGTACTTGGTTTTCCATTTGTAATAAAAGCTCAGATGGCAGTTGGCGGTAGAGGAAAAGCCGGAGCAATACAAAAATGTCAAAATGCAGACGAGTTTGAATTAAAGTATCCAGAAATTATGCAAAAAGTAGTCAAAGGGGAAAAAACAAAAGCAATACTACTTGAAAAAATGGCCGATATCAAAAAAGAACTTTATCTTTCATTATTTTTAAACAGAGGAAAAAGATGCTACACCATAATTGCATCGGCCGACGGCGGTGTAGAAATTGAATCAGTAAAAAATCAAATTATTCGAGAAGTAGGTTTGGGCGATGTAGATGCAAAAACTGCTGAAGAAGTAGCACATACCATGGGTCTAAAGGACAAAAGTGCAGCAGATTTTGTAGACATATTACAAAAATTATCTAAAATTACTACAGAAAAAGAAGCAGAGTTAGCAGAGATAAATCCCCTTGCCATACTAGGTGACGGTTCAGTTGTCGCATTAGACGGCAAGGTCATAATTGATGATAACGCCATGTTCAGACATGACGAATTACGCAGGTTCCAAGAAGTCTCTGACCTTGAAGAGCGTGCAGAAAAAAGTGGCTTTTCACTAGTGGAATTAGAAGGAAACATTGCAGTAGTAGGAAATGGTGCAGGATTAGTAATGTCATCACTAGACATGTTATCAGATCATGGTGGAAAGCCAGCTTGCTTTTTGGATGTAGGTGGCGGTGCAACAACAGATACAGTTTACGAAGCACTTACCCTGATTAGTAAAATGAAAAAAGTCAAAGGAATCTTGGTAAATCTTTATGGAGGTATTGTAAAAACCACAACAGTTGCAACCGCATTTATCAAGGCATATGAAGACAAAGTGTTAGACGTTCCAGTCTTTGCAAGAATGTCAGGTGCAGAAGCTGACAAGTCAAAAGAAATGCTAAAAGGTTCTAGAACAAAGATGTTTGATACAGTTGAAGAAGCAATAAATGCCGCAGTAATGGAGGTAAATAAAATTGGTTGATCTTTTTGAACTTTTAATAGGAAAAGAGGGAGATGCAGATTACAAGAAAAAGCCAGTAATCATACAGGGTATAACTGGTAAATTTGGATCATTTCATACGCAGCAGATGCTTGCATATGGAACAAACATCGTAGCTGGAGTAACACCAGGCAAAGGCGGACAAAAATTTGAGCAAACACCAATTTACAATACAGTAAAAGAAGCAGTTGACGCAACTGGTGCTAAAATTTCAGTAGTCTTTGTTCCAGCAAAATTCTTTTTAGAAGCAGCAATTGATGCTCTAGAAGCTGGCATCAAGTTGCTTATCGCTATTCCAGAACATGTGCCGATAAGAGATTCCATGAAGACAATCGAGCTTGCCAAGAAAAAAGACGCCATAGTAATTGGTCCAAATACACCAGGAATAATAATTCCCGGTGTTATGAAAATTGGAATCATGCCTGCATCGCCTTTCAAGCCAGGCAGAATCGCAGTTTTATCAAGAAGTGGAACTTTGATGTATGAAGTTTCATACAATCTATCACTTGCAAATTTTGGCCAAAGCGTATGTTTAGGCATCGGAGGAGATCCAATCAACGGAACGCCGGTAATAGAGGCATTTGATCGAATTAGAAATGGAGCTAACATAGATGGCGTTGTAGTAGTAGGAGAAATTGGCGGCGATGCAGAAGAAATGCTTGCACAACACATCATTGATACCAAGTTTGACAAACCCGTCGTTGCATATATTGCAGGAAGAGCTGCACCAAAGGAAAAAAGAATGGGTCATGCAGGTGCAATAATTTACGGAAATTATGGTTCTTCAGAATCCAAAGTTTCAATGTACGCTAAAGCAAACGTTCCCGTAGCAAAAAGGCCAGCCGAGGTAGCAATGCTCTTGGCTGGAAAGCTTGACATAAAAGGTAGAATCAAATAGTGTCACAGAGTAGGAAGAGAAAATGCCAATAACAGATCCACTAAAAAAACAAATTGCGCAAAAAGCAAGACTTCACTTTAAGGTTTGTTTTGCATGTGGCGCGAAAAATCCAATTGGTGCAACAAGATGCCGCAAGTGTCACAACACATACCTGCGTCTTAAAAACAGAACGCTTGGAATTAAAAAGTAAATTTTTAATCCAATTTTTAATTTAAAATCAAGATTTACCGCAGCTACAGTCATCTGATATGAATTTTAATTATTATTTGCATCATACTTTGCTTGCTGATAATGTGCAATATTTAGAATACGATCAACTGTTGATTTATCATGCCATGACCCTTCAAGAGCAAACCAGCTCTCAATCTCATCAATGTTAAAAATGCCACCACTTTCAAGTATGTTTTGAAATATTCCTTTTATCATGGTTTCATCCTCTGGTTTCAGATGTTTTTTACTTGAAACCGACGTTGTAATTTCATTTAAACTAATAATTATATTATTTGAAAGTGGCATATCAGATGACTCCATAATATTCTATAAGAAAGTTTTTGAACTCTATATTTACAGAATCAACAATCATCAAAAGATGAAATTGATATACTAGTTTGTACTATCAAGAATAACTAATATATGAAATCAAAATCAATATGGATATCATTTGGTGTTTTATCATTAGTTGCTACACTTTCATTAGCTCCAACAGTTTTTGGACAATATCAAGAGTATAGTTCAAGTAATAACAGCGGAATGGGAATTACTTCTGTAGGAAATATGCCTGTAATGTCTATGATGAAAGCTACAACTACAGATGGTTCAGAACAAGTCATAGTAACGTATACACCTAATCCTCCTACAAGCGGACAACCACTCTCAATAACATTGACATTCACAGATGCCCAAGGAAATCCAATCAAACATCAAAACTATGCAATATCTATAACACAAGACGGAAATGAGATCTTTTCTAATATTGCTGGACACACACATACTGGCAACGACATGCAATTGACCAACAATTTGGCGTCTTCTAATCCTGTAGATATCAGAATAACACTAAATGGAATTGGATTACCTGGAACAGATCCATCTACTTGGACTGGTACAAAGGGCGAGGTGTTAGTCTTTCATGGTACAGCACAAAATGCGGTTCCAGAATTTGGTCCAGTTGCTGGTATGATTATTGCAATGTCAATTATTGGCGTTGTAGTAATAACAAGAAAATCTAGATTTTCTTTTTAACAGAATTATTCTACATGTGAATTATTCATAATTTCAGAATAGTAATTTTGGTTTCAATCTATATATTCAGGCAAACACAAACACCAATAGTTTGTTTATCATAAATTTCAAAAACTATGAAGAGGTATCAGGTGCAAACGCCTCTAAACTAGCTAAAATAGCAGAAAAAATTTCAAAAAAATATAAAATCAAAATAGCTGTAGTACCACCACAACATCTTTTATCTGAAATTGCAAAGCATTCCATTCCTGTTTTAGCTCAACATGTGGATGTTGCAAATATGGGAAGTACAACCGGATTCATAGTTCCTGAGATTATCAAAAAATCCAATGTGAGTGGTTCGCTAATCAATCATAGCGAACATCGCATTTCTGAAAAAGAAATAACAGAGTTAGTATCAAGACTCAAAAAACTAGGCATGATTTCAGTAGTTTGTGTCAAGGACGTAAATGAGGCAAAAAAATATGCCAAACTAAATCCAGATTATATTGCCATAGAGCCTCCAGAATTAATAGGGACAGGTAAGGCAGTTTCAAAAGAAAAACCCGAAGTAATTACAAAATCAGTCATGGCAGTAAAACAGGCAAAAAATTCTACAAAACTATTGTGTGGTGCAGGAATAGTGTCAGGCAAAGACGTTACAAAAGCCATGCAGCTTGGAGCAAAGGGAATCCTAGTAGCAAGTGGCATCATCAAGGCAAAAAACTGGAATGACATGGTAGAAGAGTTTGCACTAGCCATTTCAAAAAGCAAGAAAGGTTGATAACCCAAACCAGAGTAGGTGCGCAATATGAAACCAGTTACTTATTTTGTTTTTCGTAATTTAATTTCTTCAAATTTTTTTGTTATAATTATGAAATAATTTAATGACCTATTTCTATGAATTATTTTGAAAAGAACATAGTTTAAAATTTGTTTTAATGAGATGTTATTTCATAAGGTTTGATTTTATTTTTCATATAAGGAATTAGTTTTCCTAAATCTTCTATGGCATCTTCAATATTTTTCCTCTGTTGCATACTAATTTTAGAGCCTATTCTTTGCTCATATTCTGAAATTTCTAGAAAAAGTTTTTGCCCTTTATCCATAAGTTCGTGTGCTTTTTTGACAGGGTCTGAATGATTGTTCCAACCCCAGTTAAGTTTTGTAATCTCTTCAGATAATTCAAAAATTTTAATAACTTTAAGGAGACCTTCTTCATCAAAATATTCTGACATATATAATAGACGCCTAGAAACGATTTTTAAAGATTTGTATGTCTCCAGATTCTTCAACAACTCACCCTTACGTAGTAACTATGATTATGGCAAAAGAATTACGCAGGGGAATTTCTATTTTTATTCTTTGTCGATAAACTCGTTTGTTTTAAAATATGGCATACTTTATTATGCCTTGTAATTTAATTACGAATTGCTTAGTATGAAATCAGTTTATTTTTTCAACGAAGGTGATGGCAAAAATAAAAAATTGTTTGGTGGAAAAGGCGCAGGCTTGGCAGAGATGACAAAACTTGGTCTACCAGTACCGCCAGGCTTTACAATTACTACCGAAGTTTGCAACTTGTATTATTCCAATGGCAAAAAATTGCCACGCAGTCTAATGAGCGAGGTCAAGAAAAATATTGCAAAAATAGAAAAGAAAACAGGTAAAAGTTTTGGTTCAATTCAAAATCCGCTTTTGGTGTCAGTAAGATCAGGTGCTGCCATTTCCATGCCAGGAATGATGGATACCATTCTAAACTTGGGGTTAAACGATCAAACTGTAATAGGTCTTGCAAAAAAAAGCAACAATCCACGATTTGCGTGGGATTCATATCGCAGATTTCTCCAGTTGTTTGGAAAGGTAGTTTTTGGAATTAATGATGAAAAATTCAACGAGGTTCTAGATAAGGCAAAACATGTTCAAGGCGTCCAAATAGATAGTGACCTTAACGAGGATTCTCTCAAAAAAATAGTCACAGAATACAAAGCAATATGTGAAAATCACGTTGGAAAACCATTTCCAGAGGATCCTACCAAGCAGTTGGAGTTAGCAATTGAGGCAGTCTTTAGAAGCTGGATGGGAGAGCGAGCCGCAGTATATCGTGAAAAATACAAGATTACAAAAGACATTGCAAATGGAACTGCAGTAAATGTTGTTACCATGGTCTTTGGCAACATGGGAAATGACAGTGCTACAGGGGTTGTATTTACACGAAACCCTGGAGATGGAACAAAAAAAGTCTTTGGAGAGTATCTTGTTAATGCGCAAGGTGAGGACGTGGTAGCAGGAACACGAACTGGACAGCCAATTGACAATTTGGCAAAAGAATTGCCAAAAACTTTTGCACAACTCATGAAAACATGTGAGAAACTTGAAAAACACTACAAAGAACCGCAGGACTTGGAGTTTACAATGGAACAAGGCAAGTTCTACATGCTACAGACGCGTTCTGCAAAAATGAATGCAGTAGGAATGATAAAAACATCTGTTGACATGGTAAAGGAAAAATTAATTTCAAAAGAAAGAGCCATACTTCGATTACAGCCAGAACAACTAGATCAGCTTTTACACAAAACCATTGATGCTGTCGCAGCAAAAAATTATCCATCAATAGTGAAAGGAATTGCAGCGTCACCAGGTGCAGCAACTGGAATAGTGGTGTTTGATGTAAAAAAAGCTGTAACGATGGGAGAAAGTGGTGTCAAGGTGATACTTGTAAGAGAAGAGACAAAACCAGAAGATGTTCCTGCATTTTTTGCGTCAGTTGGAATTCTTACTAGCAGAGGTGGAAAGACATCTCATGCAGCAGTAGTAGCACGCGGTATGGGCAAACCCTGCATTGTTGGATGCTCTGATATGAAAATAGACTATGTTTCAAAAAAATTCCAAGTAGAAAATAAAACAGTGCTTGAAGACGATGTAATCACAATAGATGGTAGCGATGGACGAGTTTTCATGGGCGAAGTGCCAACAATAGAACCCAAAATTACAGATGATTTTAGAACCATACTAAAATGGGCAGAAAAGACAAAGAGATTAGGAATCAGAGCAAATGCAGATACTCCTGAAGGTGCCAAACTTGCAAGAGAGTATGGTGCAAAGGGAATAGGTCTATGCAGAACAGAAAGAATGTTCAATGCTCAAGATAGACTTGACCTTTTTGTAGAAATGATAATGACACAAACTGTTGACGAAAGGAAGGCAGTATTAGAAAAATTAATGGTTCTACAAAAAAGTGACTTTAAAGAGATTCTAAAAGCAATGGAAGGTCATCACGTCACAATACGACTATTGGATCCACCGTTACATGAGTTTCTTCCAAATATTGAAGAATTAATCAACAAAATGCATTTACTTGAAAAGCAAAATGATTCTAATGAAACTGAGATTACCAAAAAAATATTTAATCGTGCAAGAGAACTTGCTGAAATCAACCCCATGATGGGACATCGTGGTGTTAGACTAGGTATTACATTTCCTGAAATTTATGAGATGCAAATCAGAGCAATTTGTGAGGCAGCTGCTGAGCTTGTAAAAGAGAAAGTAGATGCACACGCACAAATAATGGTACCACAGGTTGGAATCGTTACAGAACTAGAAAATATTAAGAAAATCTATGATCGGATAAAATCTAATGTAGAATCAAGATACAAAATAAAATTAAAAATAAACTTTGGAACAATGCTTGAAGTTGTAAGGGGATGTCTTACTGCAGATGAGATGGCCAAAACTGCAGAGTTCTTTAGTTTTGGTACAAATGACTTGTCACAGGCAGTTTTTAGCTTTAGCAGAGAAGATGCTGAAGGCAAGTTCCTTCCAGAATACCTTGAAAAAGAAATTCTTGTTGAAAACCCTTTCCAATCCCTTGATGTAAATGGAGTAGGAAGTCTAATGCAAATTGCCATAGCAAAGGGAAGAAGTGTTAAACCAAACCTTGAGATTGGGATATGTGGCGAGCATGGAGGAGACCCAAACTCAATCAAGTTCTGCCACAAAGCTGGGCTTAGCTATGTTAGTGCATCCTCACATAGAATTCCAATTGCAATTCTTGCAGCTGCACAAGCTGTACTTGTAGAAAAATCAGAGAAAAATAAATCAAAAACTAAGAGAGCAAAAAAGAAACGATAAGAAAATACTGCGTTTTGAGATGGTTTTAGTTATGACAATTTGGCTTTGGCAAAGTAAACATGAAAGAGTTGACTATAGATTACCACCATATCATATGTTTTGGTGTCAACTCCATGTAGATCATAGTTTTGATCACCAATGCTACCTTTTAGTTTGCCCAAATCAATTCCTGTAGTAGCATCACCGTTAATTGTCATGTAAACATGTAGATCAGGTCCATTTGTTATTTCAAAATTTTCAAACCTAAGAAATGCAATGTTTCCAACAGAAATTATTTCAGCTTTGCCTTTTACATCATGATCCACTCCTACAAACTCACCCTGTTTTGAAAACACTATGCTTTGTGAAGTAGATGAAATCCTTGAAATCATGTCTTGCATACTCTCAGAAACTGTAGTTGGAAATTTTTTTGCGTCATCCATTATGAGAGCAATTGTTTGCTGTGGCATTTTCTGTACAAGTGCGTCTCTTTGTGAATTAGTCATGTTTACAAATTTATCATATGTCAAACCAGTTTGTATTTGATCGAATGCCTGTTGCAGAGGATCACTTATTTTTTGTGAAATCATTTGAGGTCCAAAATAGTATAGACCAATTGCAGCCACACCAAGAATTGCTGCAATCCCAATCCCCCTTAACACGGCTAAATTTAGTAAATGAAACTATTAAGGATTGAAGAATGCTGAAATATCCATCTTAGATAATTATTGTAATGCTACCTAGGCTTGATTCCATAAAACCAGCCAGATTAAAAATTGGCCTAACCCAACAAAAACTAGCCTCTCTTACAGGAGTCAGCACCTCAATGATTAATCAGATAGAATCTGGAAGATGCCAGCCAAGCTATGCTACTGCAAGAAAAATATTCGAAATATTATGGTCACTTGAAAGCCAGTCTTCAATGAAGGCAGGAGACATCTGTAGCAAAGACATTGCAAAATTAAAGACTACAGACACGCTACATGATGCAATAAAAAAAATGCAAGATTTTTCAATTAGCCAAATACCTGTCTTTGATGGAACTGAGGTAGTAGGTCTGATAACAGAAGATGGCCTTGTCAAACATTTGTTAGATAGTGATGAAAGTCAGCGTAAAAAGATCAGACTTTCTGAAGTTATGGAACCAAGACCTCCAATAGTGGATTATGTAGTTCCTGTGAAAACTCTAGTTACTCTTATCAGATTTTCAAAATGTATCTTGGTATCAAAGCATAGCAAGATAATTGGTATAATCACTGTGTCTGATACTCTAAAATTGATGGAATAATTTACTTTAGCAAAATAAAAAAGCATAAACTAAATTCCATACAGATTATTCAATAAAACAAAGTATTTGCAATCACTTTTGGTGAGAGCAGAGTTCTGCTAAAACACCATGCAGTGATTTTGGGTGTATGAAAATAACCTTAGTACCTCTTGAACCAGGCCTTATTTCTCCAAGAAATCTAACACCGCATCCTTTCATTCTGGTTACTTCACCTTCAATGCCGTCTGTTTCAAATGCAATATGATGCAAACCTTCGCCTCGGCTTATGAGAAATTTCTTAATAGGACTATCTTCTCGTGTTGGTTCCATAAGTTCAATTCTAGAATCTTTTAGATGTAAAATTGCAACTCTGACACCTTCTGTCTCTACAGTTTCAAATTCAACTTCTTTTATTCCAAACGCCTGTTGGTATTCTTTTGCCGCTTCATCTACGTTATTTACTGCAATTGCAACATGATCTATTTTCATTCTAAAAGGTTTCCTTTGGTTGATAGATTCCAAAAACTTCTCTGAAGGTATTGCTTATCTCTCCAAGTGTCGCATAACTTTTTACAGCATTTATTATGTGAGGCATTAGGTTCTCCTCTGACTCAGACGCGCTTTTCATTTTGGAAAGAAGAGCTTCAACTTTCTTGTTATCCCTAGTGTTTCTCAATTCCTTAAGAGCCTTATTTTGTTTTACTTCAATGCTGTTATCAATTCTTAGAAGGTCTTGTTTTGCTTCTACTGCATCTGCAAATTTATTAACACCAACAATAATTCTTTCTCCTTTGTCAATTTCTTGTTTTAAGCGATATGCATTTTGTCTAATTTCTGATTGGAAGAATCCTCGTTCTATTCCTACAAGAGAACCCCCCATCCTATCAATTTTTTTCAAATACTTGTTTACTTCGTCCTCAATTTTGTCAGTGAGTGATTCTACATAATAAGACCCGGCAAGTGGATCCACCGTCTTTGTGATTCCACTCTCATGGGCAACAATTTGTTGAGTTCGTAGTGCTATTTTGACAGCTGCCTCTGTAGGAAGCGCAAGAGCCTCATCTTTAGAATTTGTGTGTAGGGATTGCGCACCGCCAAGTACTGCGGCCATTGATTGTATTGCAACACGGACAATATTATTATCTGGTTGCTGTGCCGTCAGTGATTCCCCACTAGTTTGTACGTGGAATCTTAGATGTGTTGACTTTGGATCACGGGCGTAGAATCTTTCTTTGAGTATCTTTGCATAAATTCTTCTTGCAACTCTAAATTTAGCAACCTCTTCAAGAAACTCGTTTGTACAACAGAAAAAGAACGATAGTCTTGGTGCAAAATCATCAATTTTTAATCCTCTTTCAATACATGTTTCAATGTATTGTATGGCGTTTGCAATTGTAAATGCAACTTCTTGCACTGCATTACATCCGGCTTCCCTCATGTGATATCCAGAGATCGAAATAGGATACCATTGTTGGACCTTTTTTGAACAATATTCTATCATGTCACCAATTAGTCTCATAGATTGTCGCGGAGGATAGATGTAGGTATTTCTTGCAATGTATTCTTTGAGAATATCATTTTGGGTTGTTCCTCGCAAGGCAGAGCTTGCAACACCTTGAGATTCTCCTGTAGCAATGTATAGTGAAAGTAAAGTCGATGCTGTTGCGTTAATTGTCATAGATGTACTTACTTTGTCCAGAGGTATTCCACCAAAGCAAGTCATCATGTCTTTAAGCGAAGTTATAGAAACGCCAACTTTTCCAACTTCTCCCTCTGCATGAGGATCATCTGCATCATAACCAATTTGGGTCGGAAGATCAAAAGCCATACTTAATCCAGTCTGGCCACGTTCAAGTAAATACTTGAATCTTTGATTTGTCTGATCAGCACTTCCAAATCCAGTATATTGTCTCATGGTCCACAATCTATCGCGGTACATTCCTTTGTGAATAGCTCGCGTGTAGGGAAATTTTCCTGGTTGTTCATTCTTGCTTCGCGGTTTTACTTTGGAATCATAAACGGGTTTTACTGGAATATTAGAATCTGTTTTTACTTGTTTTGGTGTGTTAGGTTTTTCGTGTTTCATAAAATCACTTTAAAAGTTTTGAAATTTTGTCAGCAGCTTCATATGGATCTAGCGTCTTTGACTGTACTTTTTTTAGGTATGTAGAATATTCTTTACTAGAATCAAGCATGGTGCTCACTTTATTTTTAACATTATTTAAAACAATATCCCTTAGTTCTGTTTCAAGTTGTGATTGTTCCTGTGTTTTTTTGGTTTTTTTCTTTGATATGATAAGCGCTTCTAGTTTTTTTGCAAATTCTGATATTCCTTTACTTGATTTTGCAGAAGTCAATAATATTGTGGGGTTTTTTTCTGACATGCCAATAAAATCCCTAACTGCATTAAACAACTGATTTGCACCTGCCAAGTCACTTTTGTTTATCAGATAAATGTCGCCAATTTCAGTCAATCCTGCTTTTATTGTCTGTATACTATCACCAGTATTTGGATTAAAAACTACTACTGTAATGTCTGCAATTTTTGAAATATCAATTTCAGTTTGGCCTGCACCAACACTTTCAATTATAATTATATCAAATCCAGCATATTCTAGCACTCTTATGCTATTTCTTAGTGATGAGGAAATAGCTCCAGTAGCACCTCTTGATGCCATGCTTCTGATATAAGTTCCAGAATCAGTAGAATCAGACATTCTAACTCTATCACCTAGTATTGCACCACCGGTGATGTGACTAGTTGGATCTATTGCCAGTACTGCGGCGTTGTAACCAAGTTTTTTTAATTCAAGAACACTCTTGTCTATTAGAGTACTTTTTCCTGCACCAGCAGGTCCTGTTATTCCTATAGTAATAGACTTTCCAGAATTTTTGAAGATTTTTTTTATTAATGCTTTTGCAGCCTTGTCATCATTTTCAATAATTGAAATGGCCTTGGCAATAGCCCTACGTTTACCGTGTTTTAATTCGGATACAATATCCATGTAGAACTAAATACTATACTACCACAATAAAATCTTCTTGTTTCAAATTAAAAATAAATAGACGCCTATGTTTTTGTCTAAGGTCTCCCGTACACCACTTTTGAAGACGATTGCCCATACGGAATTATTTCAGTCTTTAAAATTATCTTCCCAAATTCTTTATGATCTATTAATAAAGTAACAGGGGTGGTTTTCCATCCATATTGCGGAATGGAAGAAATTGCAATATCTTCTACAAAAGACGAAGTGTCATATTTTTTCTGAAACGATTGGCTTAAACCTTCTATTTCTAAAATGGCAGTATTGGTATGATTTGATCTGTCAAGATACGATATCTTGACAGCATGGTTATCATCAAAATATATTGCAGAAAATTCAAATGTGCTAGCCAGACGTTTCTCATCAATCTGGTTTACACTAAAAACATACAGCGATGCTAGAATAATTATAATTGGAATTGTGATAATGATTTTTTTGTTCATATAATTTCAACACCTTAGCGTAGGTTTATTTTGCCATATTCTAAAATAAACTTACTTGGTATTAGATGAGCAGTTTCGAAAATTGATGAAAGAGACCATAGAATCTGAGATGGAGGCCATTGGTAAATATCCAAAGGATCCAGCCTCCAAGAGCTTTTGGGAGTATGATAACCAGTTTGATTTCGAATATGGGTGGCATATAGGTTATCTTGAAGCTATGTTTTTTACCGCATATTTACAAATGCGTAAAAAGGTACCAGATAGAAATGATGAGTTGGAAATTAAGAAAACCATAGCGTTGCATTCTAGAGAAATTAAGAAGTTATTGTCCAAAAGAAAAACATTAGGATAATGATATCATACTAGTTTCTGAAAATATTTGAGCGTGTTTTTGCCAAATAAAGATTTTAAAACCCAGATGTATCCTCAAAATTGTGGTACAAAAGGCAACTAGAAGAATCAGAATACTTGTTGCCAAATTAGGACTAGATGGTCATGACAGAGGTGCATTGGTTTTATGTCGTGCATTTAGAGATTCTGGAATGGAGGTAATCTATTCTGGTCTTTTTGCAACTCCTGAAAGAATTGCCAAAATTGTTGAAGATGAAGATGTGGATGTAGTAGCCCTTAGCCTTCTAAACGGTGCACATCTTACACTGTTTCCAAGAGTAGTCAAAGCACTAAAAGAAAAAGGAATCAAAGACGTTCTTGTAATTGGCGGCGGAGTCATACCAGAAGATGATAAACCAGATCTTGTCAAAGCAGGAGTTTTAGGAAACTTTGGTCCTGGGACACCACTTTCTACTGTAACAGATTACATTAATTCGGGCGTTGCAAAGATGAGAAAAATTTAGTTATTCTGTAGAATCAGGCCACATCATCTGACGCATTTTCTTGCCCACTTGTTCTATTTGATGAGCATCTATTTGCTTCATGTATCTGTCAAATGAGTTTTTGCCATTTTTCTGATAATCGCTTATCCATTCTTGATTGAATGTGCCATCCTGTATCATTTTGAGAACTTTTTTCATGTTTTCTTTTACATCTTTGTTCATAACCATAGGTCCTCTTGTCAAGCCACCATATCTTGCAGTCTCACTTACTCTTCTCCACATTCCGTTGATTCCATATCTTTGGATAAGATCAACAATTAGCTTTAGTTCATGCAGAACTTCAAAGTATGCAATTTCTGGTTGGTAACCTGCCTCAACTAGAGTTTCAAAAGCATTCATTATCATTGATGCACACCCTCCACAAAGATCAGCTTGTTCACCAAACCAATCTGTTTCTACTTCTTCTTGGAATGTTGTTTCTATCACTCCTGCCCTTGTGCTACCAATTCCTTTTGCCAAGGCCAGAGTTCTGTCCCAAGCCATTTTAGTATAATCTTGATAAACTGCAACTATAGATGGTGTACCAAATCCTTCAAGGTATGTCTCTCTAACTTTGGAGCCAGGACCTTTTGGTGCAACCATGATTATGTCAACATCTCCTGGTGCCTTGATCCACTCCCAATGAATTGCTGCGCCGTGGGAAAAGGACAATGCGTTTCCTACGTTCAGATTAGGTTCAATTTGTTCCCGAAAGACTTTGGCTTGAATCATGTCAGGAATCAATACGTGTAAAATGTCAGCCTTTTCACATGCTTTTGGAATAGACAATACTTCGTGACCATCATCTTTTGCCTTTTTCCAGCTAGAGCCACCTTCTTGTAATCCAACTATAACATTTAGACCAGAATCTTTTAGGTTGTTTGCCTGTGCATGTCCTTGAATACCATAACCAATTACTGCAATGATTTGATTCTTGATAGGATCTAAACTTACATCGGCGTCTTTCCAAGTTTTTGCCATTTCCTGACAGTTGATTTAGTGCAAATATAATCGTACAAATTGAATTTATGCAAAATTAAAGCGCTTTAATGATTAAAGTAACAATAGCTGCTACTGCAGCACTAGCAGGTATTGTAATAATCCATGCCCAGACAATTCTTCTCCCAACCCCCCATCGTACCGCAGAAATTCGTTTTACTGCGCCTGCTCCCATTATAGACCCAGAGATTGCGTGAGTTGTGCTTGCTGGAATGCCAAGCCATGCCAAAACTGCAAGAACTGTTGCACCTCCTGTCTCTGCTGCAAAACCTTGGTATGGTTTTAGCTGAGTGATCTTTACTGCCATTGTTTTTACAATTCTCCAACCACCAAAAAAAGTACCAAGGCTGATTGCCAAAGCTGCCATTATAATAACATAGTATGGAACTTCAAATTTTGTAATTACTCCTTGAGTTAGTAAAATTAACGCGATTACCCCCATAGTTTTTTGACCATCATTTGCACCATGAGTTAATGAAAAATACGCAGAAGAGATAAGCTGTAATCTTCCAAATCCTGAATTTACTGATGAGGGTCTTTTTTTTGCAAATATAGTAATTAGTAAAGTTGCTAACAAAAATGCAACAACCAGTCCAACTATTGGTGAAACAACTATGCCTGTAACCACTTTTTGCAATCCCCCGAAAATTATTGCATGTGTTCCAGCTCCAACAACTCCTGCACCTATTATCCCTCCAATTAATGCATGACTACTTGATGTGGGAAGTCCTAACAACCATGTAACAATATCCCAAATAATTGCACCGGCAAGAGCACCAATGATAATATTTAGAGTTACAAAATTAGGATCAATGATTCCTTTTCCTATTGTGGTTGCTACTGCTACACCAAAAAGAAAAGGCCCCGCAAAGTTTGCAACTGCGGCCATTGCAACTGCATGAAGTGGACGTAAGACTCTTGTTCCTACCACAGTAGCAATAGAATTTGCAGCATCATGAAAACCGTTTAAAAAATCAAAAACTAGTGCTGCTATAATCGCTCCAATGGCAAGTTCAATCATATCAAATACCTAAGTATATTTTAGAACAATG
>Ga0105164_10001422_pt1 | contig 15394 bp, 12 predicted proteins | sample VDWuncwatermetaG_FD_89674 | JGI IMG/M metagenome (GOLD analysis project Ga0105164, IMG submission 89674) | Wastewater microbial communities from Netherlands to study Microbial Dark Matter (Phase II) - VDW unchlorinated drinking water | ecosystem: Environmental > Aquatic > Freshwater > Drinking...
CGGCGTGCAGCCCGGCCCGACCGTCTCGCCCACCTCGGCGCCCACCGCGGCAGCCACGTGGATGCCGTCCCGAGCGGTCGAGCTCGTCGTTCAGGCCGCGGCCGGCGGCGGGAGCGACCTCTTCGCGCGGCAGATCGCGGACCTCCTGACGAAGGAGAAGATCGTCACGCAGCCGATCAACGTCGTGAACAAGGCGGGCGGCAGCGGCGCGGTCGCCTACGCCTACGTGCAGCAGAAGGGGGCCGACCCGCACTTCCTCGCGACGGTCACGCTCAGCTACCTGTCCACGCCAATGCAGCAGAACACCGGCTTTACGTACAAGGACTTCTCCAACCTGGTGACCCTCGCCGTCGACGACTTCATCGCGGTCGTGAAGACGGAGGCCACCTACAAGGACCTGAAGCAGCTCGTGGCCGCCGCCAAGGCGAAGCCGAAGGAGATCAAGGTCGGCGGCACGCAGCTCGGGTCGTCCGACTCGATCATCCCGGCCCTCATCGAGCAGGCCGCGGGCGTGCAGTTCAACTACATCACCTTCAAGAGCGGCGGCGAGGTGAACGCCGCGCTCCTGGGCGGGACGATCGACTTCGCGATCGCGAACCCCGGCGAGGCCCTCTCCCTCCTCGAGGGGAAGAGGCTGCGCGCAATCGCGAGCTTCTCGCCGCAGCGGCTCAAGGGATTCGATGCCCCGACCGCGAAGGAGCAAGGCTTCGACGTGGTCTGGGAGCAGTTCCGCGGGATCATCGCCCCCGGCGGGCTGCCCGCGGAGCAGCGCGCCTACTGGCAGAAGGCGCTCGCGGAGATGACGAAGTCTCCCGGCTGGCAGAAATACCTGGACGAGAACACGCTTCGCCCGCTCGTGAAGACCGGCGCCGACGCCGAGGCGTACATCGACTCGCAGAACACCGCCCTGAAGGTGGTCCTGACCAAGCTCGGCGTGGTGAAGTGACTCACGCGATCGGTCAGCCCGGAGCCCGGCGCCCGCCCGCATGACCCGGGCGGATACCGTCATCGGCGCCGGGCTGACGATCGCGTTCCTCGCGATGGCCTGGGCCTCGACAGGCCTTACCTACGGGGCGGAATTCGCGCCCGGTCCGGGGTTCGCGCCGTTCTGGTTCGGCCTCGTGGGCGCCGCCCTCTCCGCGTACGTCGCCGCACGCGGGCTCACGTCGCCCGCGGCCCCGGCCGGGAGTCGCAGCGGGGTCCTGCGGCTCGCCACCGCGGTCGGGGCCCTCGTCCTCGCGATGGCGGCCGTCCCGATCGTCGGGTTCTTCGTCGCGCTCTGCGCCTACCTCCTCGTCGTGACGCTCGGCATCGAGCGCCTGCGACCCGTCATCGCGGTCGCGAGCGTGGGCGGTACGGTGCTGCTCATCTACGTCGTGTTCGCGTCGCTCCTCGACGTGCCCTTCCCCAAGGGCCCGCTGGGGTTCTGACCGATGGAGGTCCTCGAACAGCTCGCGCTCGGGTTCTCCATCGCCCTGACGCCACAGAACGTTGCCCTCGCGTTCGCCGGAGTGCTGATCGGCACGGTGATCGGGATCCTGCCGGGCATCGGCCCGTCGGCCGGGGTCGCGCTCGCGCTGCCGGTGACCTTCGGCCTGGCGCCGGTGTCCGCTCTGATCATGCTCGCGGGCATCTACTACGGCGCGATGTACGGGGGAAGCCTGACCTCCATCTTGATCAACACCCCCGGCGAATCGGCGAGCGTCATGACGACGCTCGACGGATACCAGATGGCGCTGAAGGGGCGAGCCGGGGCGGCGCTCGGCATCGCGGCCATCGGCTCGTTCATCGCTGGAACGTGCGGGGTCGTCGCGCTGATGCTCGCGGCGCCGCCCATCGCCGACATCGCGGTGCTCTTCGGGCCGCCCGAGTACTTCGCTCTCGCCCTGCTCGGTCTGCTGACCCTCTCCGGACTGACCGGGAGCTCAGCGGCGAAGGCCCTGCTCATGGCGGTCGCTGGACTGATGGTCGCCACGGTCGGCCTCGATCCGATCGGCGGGCAGCTCCGGTTCACCTTCAACGTCCTCGAGCTGTCGGACGGCATCGATTTCCTGCCCGTCGCCGTGGGCCTCTTCGGCATCGCGGAGGTCCTCGCGAACATCGAGCTCCCCGTCCGGCTCGACCCGATCCACGCGAAGCTGAGCGGGCTCCTTCCGACGTGGCAGGACTGGCTCGCCTGCCGGCTGCCGATCCTGCGCGGGTCGGTGATCGGATTCGTCGTGGGCGTGCTCCCCGGCGCCGGCGCCACGATCGCGTCCTTCATCGCGTACGGCGTCGAGAAGAAGGTCGCGCGAGACCCGTCGCGCTTCGGCCAGGGCGCGATCGAGGGCGTCGCGGCGCCCGAAGCGGCCAACAACTCGGCGACCGCGGGCGCGATGGTGCCGCTGCTGACCCTCGGCATCCCGGGCTCGGCGACCACAGCCGTCCTCCTCGGGGCCTTCGTGCTTTACGGGCTGCGTCCCGGGCCGCTCCTCCTCACCGACCATCCCGACGTGTTCTGGGGCCTCATCGCGAGCATGTACGTCGGCAACGTGATGCTGCTGTTCCTCAACCTGCCGGGTGCGCCGCTGTTCGCGAGCCTGCTGCGGCTGCCGTACTCCGTCATCGCGACCGGCATCCTCGGGATCTCGCTCGCCGGTGTGTACAGCCTCCAGAACAGCATGTTCGACGTCTGGGTCGCGATCGCGTTCGGCGCGATCGGATACCTCATGAAGCGCTTCGACTATCCGGCCGCGCCGTTCGTCCTGGCGCTCGTGCTCGGGCCGCTCCTCGAGACCGCGCTGCGCCAGTCGCTGACCATCTCGCACGGCAGCCTCGCGATCTTCGCTCAACGCCCGGCGAGCGTCGTTCTCCTCGCCATCGCGGCCCTGATGCTCCTCGGGCCAGCCATCCCCGCGCTCTTTCGCCGCCTTGTTTCTCTGTCGCGAACAAGGAAGGAGTCCGCAACATGAAGATCACCGAAGTCACCGCGACCACGCACCGCCTGCCCGTCACCGTGCCGCTGCTCGACAAGCCGATCTGGCGCGAGATCGTGTTCGTGCGCGTCAAGACCGACCAAGGCCTCGAGGGCTACGGGATGGCAGGACCCATCCTGCGCCACGCGACGAAGTCGTTCATCGACCACGAGCTCGGTCCGTCGGTCGTCGGCAAGGATCCGCTCGCGACGGAGCGGATCTGGAATGAGGCCTACTGGCGGTTCAACCAGCGGTCCCTGAGCGGCGCGATCATGAACGGGATCGCCGCCCTCGACATCGCGCTCTGGGACCTCAAGGGGAAGTTCCTCAAGCAGCCCGTCTGGCGCCTCCTCGGCGGGCACTCCGCGACGATCCCGGCCTACATCACCTTCGGACTGCTCGAGTACGACCGGGACCAGCTCACGCAAGTCGCCCGCTCCCTGGTGAAGGAGGGGCACGACAAGCTGAAGCTCGTCGTCGCGATCAACGACGCGATGGACCCGGCGGAGGACGCGGCCCGCGTGCGCGCGGTCCGGGAGGCCGTCGGCCCGGGCATCGAGCTGATGATGGACGCGAACCAGCTCTTCACGCCGCTCGCCGCAACGCGGCTCGCGCGTCTCGTGGAGGACTGCGACATCGCCTGGTTCGAGGAGCCGCTCCAGGGCAACGACGCTCGCAGCCTCGCGGAGCTCCGCCAGCGCACCCGCATTCCCATCTCGGCCGGCCAGAACGAGGGTCACCGCTGGCGCCACCGCGAGCTCATCACGGCCGGCGCGATCGACATCGTCCAGCCCAACGTCGTCTACGTCGGCGGATACACCGAGGCGCTGAAGGTCGCCCACCTGGCGCAGGCCTTCAACCTCCCCGTGGCGAACGGCGGCGGGTGGCCGCACCACAACGCCCACCTCATCGCGGCCGTCCCCAACGGCTGGCGCGTGGAGTTCCACATCCCCATGTGGTACACGGGCAACACGTTCTTCACCGACCCGCCCCAGCCGGTGCGGGGGACGTGCACTCTGACCGACCGGCCCGGCCTTGGCCTCGAGCCGAGGGAGGACGCTCTTCGCGAGTACCAGGAGAAGTACTGAGCTCCGGCGCTGCAACCGCGCAAGCCAATGCGCCGCGAACAGCGATGAGGCTGCCTATCCGCCTTACGCCCTCCTGCGCGCATACTTGACCCCGTGAGCGACCCCCTCGCCGCGCTCGCGGCGGAGATCAGCGCCTGCACTGCCTGCCCCCTCCACCGTGGGGCGCGGCAGGCCGTACCCGGGGAGGGGAGCGCCGAGTCGGGGATCCTCTTCCTCGGCGAGGCGCCCGGCTACAACGAGGACATCCAGGGACGCCCGTTCGTGGGCGCCGCGGGCCAGCTCCTCGACGAGAGCCTCGCGAGCATCGGCCTCGACCGGGGTAAGGTCTTCATCACGAACGTCGTCCGGCACCGCCCGCCCGAGAACCGCGATCCGCTGCCCGAAGAGGTCGCGGCCTGCGACGTCTGGCTCCGCCGGCACCTCGAGCTGCTCCGGCCGAAGGTCGTCGTGACGCTCGGCCGCCACGCGATGGGGAAGTTCCTTCCCGGAGAGTCGATCTCGCGCATCCACGGCAGACCGCGGACCGTGGACGGCGTGCTCCTCTTCCCGATGTACCACCCGGCCGCGGCGCTCCACCAGCCGTCGCTCCGCGCCGACCTCGCGAGCGACTTCGAGGCCCTCGGCCGGCTCCTCGCGGGCGCGCCTGCTGCCGCCACGGCGACACCCCGGACCATCGCCACGGCGGAGCAGCCGGCGCCGCCGCGCGCGCCGGACCAGCTGAGCCTCTTTGGCTAGTCCGGCGGACGGCCGCGTCCGCGTCATCCCGCTCGGCGGGGTCGGCGAGGTCGGCAAGAACATGCTCGCCCTCGAGTGCGGCGACGACATCGTCGTCGTCGACGCGGGGCTCATGTTCCCCGACGAGGAGATGCTCGGCATCGACCTCGTCATCCCCGACTTCACCTTCCTCAGGCAGCAGCGCGCGAAGGTCCGCGGCGTCATCCTCACGCACGCGCACGAGGACCACATCGGCGCCCTGCCATACCTCCTCCGCGACTTCCCGGACCTGCCGATCCACGGCACGCGGCTCACGCTCGGCCTCGTGAAGACGAAGCTCCGCGAGCACAAGCTCGCCGACAAGACGACGTTCGTCGAGATCGAGCCGGGCCGCCCGTTCACGGTGGGCGCGCTCGAGTGCGACTCCTACGCGGTGTGCCACAGCATCCCCGACGCCGTCGGCCTCACGATCGAGACGCCCCTCGGCACGGTCGTCCACTCCGGCGACTGGAAGTTTGACCACACGCCGGTGGACGGCCGCCAGACCGACTTCGCGCGGCTCGCCGAGATCGCCGCGCACGGCGTCCTCCTGCTCATGTCGGACTCGACCAGGGCCGAGGTCGGCGGCTACACGCCCTCGGAGGCCCACGTCGGCGAGCTCCTCGACGGGATCATGTCGCGCGCGGCGGGGCGCGTCATCACGACGACCTTCGCCTCGAACATCTCGCGGCTCCAGCAGATCGCGGAGATCGCCGCGGCCTGGGGCCGGAAGACCGCGATCATCGGCCGCTCGATGGAGAACTACACGCGCACCGCGAAGGAGCTCGGCTACCTCCACTGGCCGGAGGGCGCGATGATCCCCGCCGGCAAGATCGGCGAGCTCCCGGACAACGAGCTCTGCATCATCACGACCGGCAGCCAGGGTGAGCCGACGAGCGCGCTCTCGCGCATGGCGCTCGGCGATCACCGGCACGTCGCGGTGAAGGCGGGCGACACCGTCGTCATGTCGGCGACGCCCATCCCGGGCAACGAGGAGCTCGTCACCCGCACGGTCGACAACCTCTACAAGCTCGGCGCCGAGGTGGTCTACGAGCCCGGACTCCGACCCCACGTGTCCGGCCACGCGAGCCAGGAGGAGCTCAAGCTCCTCCTCAGCATCCTGCGACCCAGGCACTTCGTCCCGATCCATGGCGAGTACCGAATGCTCGTGAAGCACGCGCGGCTCGCGGTTGACCTCGGGGTCGCGCCGGAGAATGCCTTCGTCCTCACGAACGGTGACACGCTCGAGATCACCGCCTCCGCCGCCCGCCTCGGCCCCAAGGTGCCTGCCGGCCAGGTCTACGTCGACGGGCTCGGCGTCGGCGACGTGAGCCAGTCGGTCATGCGCGACCGCTGGTCGATCGGCAGCGACGGGTTCTTCATGGTCGTGCTCACGATCGAGCACGCGACGGGCGCGCTCGTCGCCGGACCCGACATCGTGACGAAGGGCTTCGTCCCCGAGGAGGACGCGGCCGGCCTCATCGAGGGCGCGCGGGCGAGGATCGTCGAGGGTCTCGCGCAGGCGCAGACGGGGGAGCACCTGGCCTCCGCGTCCACGCTCAAGGACGCGATCCACGCGAGCCTTGCGTCGTACCTCTACGACCGCACGAAGCGCCGTCCGATGGTCCTGCCCGTCGTCATGCAGGTCTAGAGATGAGGCGAGTGATGAGCGGCTCCGCCGCGAAGAACGAATCCACCAGCCCTGAGCGCGGCACCGGGCGAAGCCCGGGGCTGGACTAGATGGCACGGAGGAGCGCGCCGCGGCCGGCGCCGCGCACGGCCGAGGCCGCACGCTCGCGGCTCGAGGCCGAGGTCGTCGCGATCGCGCTCGTCGTCGCCGCGCTCCTGTCGGCCGTCGCGTTCTTCGTCGGCGAGGGGCTGCTCCGAGTCTGGCGCGACGCGCTCGAGGGGGGATTCGGCCTCGGCGCGTTCCTCGTGCCGCCGCTCTTCCTCCTCACGGCGGTCGCGGTCTGGCTTGAGATCGACTGGCGGCGCGCCGTGGTGCCGGTGGCCGGAGCCGCGCTCGCGACGCTCTCCGTGCTCGGGCTCGCCAGCATCGTGCACTCGAACTTCGACCCGGCGCCGACCGCCGGCGGCGCGATCGGCGCGCAGGTCGGTGGAAGGCTCGCCGGGCAGCTCACCGGACCGGGCGCGGCGGTCGTGCTCCTCGCGCTGCTCCTCGTGGGGCTCGCGATCGCGAGCCGCCGGACGCTTGGCCAGCTGCTCGGTCCGCTCTGGGGCGCGCGCACGGTCCTGCTCGCGCGTGCGCCGCGGCCGTCCGCCCGGCCGGCGCGTGCCGGAGCCCTGCCGCCGCTCCCGGCGGCGAGGGCGGACGTCACGCCGCGCGCGCCGGAGCCGAGGGACCTCCCGGCCGCCGAGGCGGACGACGCGCCGATCCGCATCAACCTCCCGCCCGACCGCCCCGGCGCGAGACCGGCCTCGCCGAAGGCGATGCCGGCGGCGGTGGCCGTGGCGACGCAGCTGCCACTCTCGGCCGCGGCCATGGCGGCGGTCGCGGCCTCCCCGCACCCGCCGAGCGTCGCCGGGCTCGCGAGCGCGGTCGTGACCGCCGAGGGCGTGCTCCACGCGACGCCGCCCGCCCGGCCCTGGGCGCTGCCCTCCATCGACATGCTCGCCCAGGGCACCGCCGCCCGCGCGAGCCGCGCGGAGGTCCTCCGGAACGGCCAGGTCATCGAGGAGACGCTCGCCCACTTCTCGATCACGGCGAAGGTCGTCGAGGCGAGCGTCGGGCCGGTCGTGACCCGCTACGAGCTCAAGCCGGCAGCCGGCGTGAAGCTCTCGCGGATCGAGGCGCTCGCGGACGACCTCTCGCTCGCGCTGGCGGCGCGCAGCCTGCGGATCGAGGCCCCCGTCCCCGGCAAGAGCGTCGTCGGGATTGAGATCCCGAACCTCGCGATCGGGCTCGTCTCCCTGAGGGACGTCGTCGAGACCGCGACCTTCAAGGATGCCGGGTCGCGCCTGACCGTGGCGCTCGGCCGTGACGTCGCGGGCTCGCCGATCGTGCTCGATCTCGCGAAGCTCCCGCACCTCCTGGTGGCCGGGCAGACCGGCTCGGGGAAGAGCGTCTGCCTCTCGTCGATCATCTGCAGCCTCCTCCTCGCCTCCACGCCGGACGATGTCCGGTTCCTCATCGGCGACCTGAAGCGCGTGGACTTCACGGGGTTCAACGGCGTGCCGCACCTCGTCGTGCCGGTCATGACCGACCACGAGAAGATCCTCAACGCGCTGTACTGGGTCACCGGCGAGATGGACCGGCGCTACCGGCTCTTCGCGCGCGCCTCCGCGCGGAACATCGCGAGCTACAACGAGACGCGGACCGGTGCCGACCGGATCCCCTACGTCGTCTTCATCATCGACGAGCTCGCCGACCTCATGCTGCAAGCGCCGATCCAGGTGGAGAAGCAGATCACGCGGGTGGCGCAGCTCGCCCGCGCGACCGGCATCCATCTCGTGCTCGGCACCCAGCGGCCCTCGGTGGACGTCATCACCGGCCTCATCAAGGCCAACATCCCGGCGCGGATCGCCTTCGCCACGGCGTCGGCGGTCGACTCGCGCACGATCCTCGACATGACCGGCGCCGAGAAGCTCCTCGGGCGCGGCGACATGCTCGTGCTGCCGCCGGACCTGGCCAAGCCGGTACGCGCGCAGGGCGTCTTCGTCTCCGACCGGGAAATCGGGTCGGTCACGCAGTTCTGGAGGGACCAGGGCGGGCTGGACTTCCACGCCGAGGTCACTGAGGGCGAGGAGCGTACGGTGCGGACCCGCCTCGACGGCGGGGATGACGAGATCGACGACGCCCGGTACCACGAGGCGCTCGAGATCGTGCGGCGAGCCGGACAGGCCTCGGTGTCGATGCTCCAGCGGAAGATGACGATCGGCTTCGCCCGCGCCGGCCGGCTCATCGACCTCATGGAGCAGCAGGGCGCGATCGGCCCGAGCGTGGGTCCCGGCAAGATGCGCGAGGTGTACGGCGCGGCCGCGCCGCGGAAGGCCGCGGGGAACAGCGCGGACGAGGAAGCCTGATGGCACGCCTCGGTGACGCGCTCCGCGCCCAGCGCGAGCGGAAGGGGATCGTCCTCGACCAAGCCGCCGACGACACCCGCATCCGGGAGAAGTTCCTGCGCGCGCTCGAGGACGGCGACTACAACGTCCTCCCGGGCGCGGTGTACACGAAGGGCTTCCTCCGCAACTACGCGGAGTACCTCGACCTCGACCCCGAGGAGCTCGTCATCCTCTACAACGCCGAGCGAGGCGTCCAGGTCGAGCCGCTCCGTTCGTTCGAGCCGATGCGCCCGATCATGCGGCGGAGCCTCATCCTCACGCCCTCGGTCCTCGTGCCCGCCTTCGTCCTCGCCGGCGTCGCGATCTTCGTTGCCTACCTCTACTACCAGTTCACCGCCTTCGCGGTGCCGCCCCGCATCGAGGTGCTCGACCCGCCGGGAGACGCGATCGTCCAGTCCGGCGAGTACGTCGTCCGCGGCCGCACGGTGCCCGAAGGGCGGGTGACCGTGACGGTCTTCCCCGGGCCCGAGAAGTACGACGCGCGCCCGTCGGCCGACGGGACCTTCGCGGTCAGGGTCCAGCTGAAGCCCGGGGCGAACCACCTGGAGGTCGAGGTGCTCGACCCGGCGGGGAAGGTGAGTCGCGAGGCGCGGGCGATCCGCTACGAGACCGCGCAGGCGACGGTCGAGGACGCGGCACCGCAGCTCATCGTGGAGCAGCCCTCCAGCGGCGGCACGTTCACGAACGCGCCGGTCACGGTGTCCGGCCGCGTCACGCGCGCCGTCACGAGCGTGCTCGTGAACGGCTCGGCGATCACCGTGGGGAGCGACGGCCGGTTCACGGTCACGGTGAACTTCACCTCGGGCCCCCAGACGGTCCGCGTCATCGCGCGCACCGCGGCGGGAGGTGAGGTGCAGGAGACGCGGTCGATTTCGGTCGCGTACACCGCGGCGATCGTCACCGTGCGGATCAAGGGCGGGAACGCCTGGATCCTCGCGACCGTCGACGGCTCGCAGGCGCCGAACACGAACAAGATCTACGGTGACGGACAGACGCTCACGTTCACCGGCAAGGAGGTCAAGGTCCGGACCGGCAACGCCGCGGCGACCTTCCTCACCTACAACGGCCAAGACCTCGGTCCGATGGGCGGTCCGGGGCTCGTCAGCGAGCGCGTCTTCGCCGTCCAATGACCAGCCCGAACGTGCTCAGCGTCGCGCGCGCGGTCGCGGCCGTCCCGGTCGCGCTGCTCGTGCTCCGGACCGAGCCCGAGGCGGCCTGGCTCGCCCTGGCGGTGTTCGCGCTCGCGGCGCTCTCCGACCTCGTGGACGGCGCGCTCGCGCGCCGGCAGGGCTCCACGAGCGACCTCGGGGCGTTCCTCGATCCGCTCGCCGACAAGCTGCTCGTCGGGGGGTCGCTCGCGGCCCTGGCGGCTCGCGGCGTGGTACCGGCCTGGGTCGTCCTCATCGTGCTCGCCCGGGAGGCGCTCGTGACCTGGCGGCGCGGCGTGCCGGCCGCCCGCGGCGCCGGGATCGCGGTGCGTTGGGCCGGGAAGGCGAAGGCGCTCACGCAGGACGTGGCGATCGCCGGTCTGCTCCTCGACCTCGCCGTCCCGACGGCCGTCGTCGGGATCGCGGCATCGATCCTGCTCGCCGTGGCCGTGGCGCTCACCGTCGCCTCCGGCCTCGCGTACCTCGCGCCGCAGGTGCGGCGTGCCGAAGGCTAGCGCCGCGCCGGCGGCCGCCCGCCGGTCGGCGCCCACCTACGCCGACCTCACCGCGCGGACGCGCGCCCTCTTGCCGCGCCTCCGGCGGAAGCGGCTCACCGTCGCGACCGCGGAGTCGTGCACCGGCGGGCTGCTCGGCGCCCTCCTCACCGAGCACGGCGGCGCGAGCGAGGTGTACCTCGGCGGCGTCGTCACCTACGCCGACGCCGCGAAGGAGGCTCTCGCGCACGTGCCGCCGCACCTCCTCCACGCCCACGGCGCGGTCTCCGCGGTCGTCGCCGGCGCGCTCGCGCGGGGCATTCGCGCCCGGCTCGGGGCGAAGGTCGGCCTCGGCATCACGGGGGTGGCGGGCCCGGGTGGCGCCACGCCGGGGAAGCCGGTCGGCCTCGTCTTCGTCGCGGTGGACAGCGACCGGCTCAGCGCCGTGCAGAAGTGCGCCTGGCCCCACGACCGCGCCGGGAACCGCCTCGCGAGCGCCGGCGCCGCGCTCGACCTGCTCGAGCGGGTGCTGACGTGACGAAGGTCGTCGGCGTCGGACTCCTCGGCCGGGGCAGAGCCGTCGCATGACGAAGACCATCGGCGTCGGACTCCTCGGCCTGGGGACCGTGGGCGCGGCGGTGGCGCGCGCGTTCGCCGAGCGCGGCCCGCGGCTCGACGCCACCGCCGGGCACCACCTCGCGCTCGTCGCGGCGTGCGTCCGCGATGCCGGGAAGGCGCGCGACGCCGGCGGCGTCCCGCTCACGCGCGATCCCTTCGCGATCCTCGACGACCCGGCGGTGGGGATCGTCGTCGAGGTGATCGGCGGGATGGCTCCCGCCCGCGACCTCCAGCTCGCGGCGTTCGAGCGCGGGAAGCACGTCGTCACCGCGAACAAGGAGCTGATCGCCCGCGCCTGGAACGAGCTGCACGAGACGGCGCGCCTCGCGAAGCGCCAGCTCCGCTACGAGGCGGCCGTGGGCGCGGCGGTACCGGTGATCGCCGCCAGCCGAGCGCTCGGCGCGAACCGGCCGCGGATCATCCGCGGTCTCCTCAACGGCACCACGAGCTACATCTGCTCGCGCATGGAGGCGGGGCTCGCGTTCGACGCGGCCCTCGCCGAGGCCCAGGCGAAGGGCTACGCCGAGGCCGACCCGGCGAACGACGTCGACGGGCTCGACGCGGCGTACAAGCTCTCGATCCTCGTCTCCATCCTCGACGGACGCTGGTACTCGCCCGACAACGTGCGCCGCACCTCGCTCCGCGGGCTCACCGCCGCCGCGCTCGCGGAGGCCGCCGGACGCGGCAACCGCGTGCGCTACCTCGCGACCGCCGACTTCGGCGAGCGCGCGACGAAGGCCCGGGTGGGGCCCGAGGAGGTCGCCGCCGACTCGCTCGAGGGGCGCGCGAGCGGCCCGACGAACGTCGTGACGATCGAGGCGGACCTCGCCGGCGAGCTCACGTTCCGCGGAGCCGGCGCGGGCGGCGAGGCCACCGCGTCCGCGATACTCGGTGACGTGATCGAGATCGCGCGGTCCATCCCGTGAGCCCGGCCGTGCGGAGATGAGGACGATCCTCACGTTCGGCGGCACCTCCGTGCCGAGATGAGGACGATCCTCAAGTTCGGCGGCACGTCGGTCGCGACGAGGCGCGCGCTCGACTCCCTCGTTCGCATCGTCGCGGAGGTCTCCGGCGAGCGCGCGGTCGTCGTCTCGGCGACCGCCGGCACGACCGACGCGCTCGTTCGCGCGGCGGAGGTCGCGCGAGCCGGCGACCGGTCCGAGGCGGAGCGCATCGTCCGTGAGCTCGAGACGAAGCACCGCACGCTCGTCGGCGAGCTCTTCGGCCGTGGCGAGCAGCCCGCGGCGGAGGCGGCGCTCCGCGACCTCTCCTCCGCGACCGAGCGGACGGTCGAGCTCCTGCACAGCGTCGCGCTGCTCCGCGAGCTCACCGCGCGGACGCGTGACGCGGTCCTCTCGTACGGCGAGCGCGTGTCCGCGCCGATCGTCGCCGCGCTGCTCACCGCGCGGGGCGTCGAGTCGGCCGCGGTCTCGGCCGAGCGGGTCATCCTGACCGACGACTGCTTCGGGAGCGCGAACCCGCTCATGGACGAGACGCGGCAGCGTGCGCGGGCCGAGCTCGGGCCGCTGCTCGGCGGCGGCACGGTCCCGGTTGTCACGGGCTTCATCGGCGCGACCGCCGACGGCCTCACGACCACGCTCGGCCGCGGCGCCTCCGACTACACGGCGGGCATCCTCGCCGACGCGCTCGACGCGGACCAGTGCCTCATCTACACCGACGTGAGCGGCGTCATGAGCGCGGACCCCCGCCTGGTGAAGGACGCGCGACCGCTCGCGACGCTCTCGTACGCCGAGATCGCCGAGCTCTCGTACTTCGGCGCGAAGGTCATCCACCCGCGGGCGGTGCTCCCCGCCGTCGAGAAGCGGATCCCGGTGCGCATCCTCAACACGTTCGCGCCGAAGGACCACGGCACGACGATCACCGCGACCGCCGAGCGGGACGGGAGCGTCGTGAAGGCGACGACATCGCTCGGCGGGCTCGGACTCGTCACGGTGCAGGGCGCAGGGATGAGCGGCGTGCCGGGCTTCGCCGCCCGCGTGTTCGACACCTGCGCCGCGGAGGGCGTCTCGGTGCTCATGATCAGCCAGTCCTCGAGCGAGCAGTCGATCTGCCTGGTCGTCCCCGCGACCGCGAGCGAGCGCCTCCGCGCCGCGCTCGAGCGCATCTTCTCCGCCGAGCTGCGGCGTCACGACGTCGAGCGGGTGACCGTCGAGGCGCCCGTCGCGATCGTCGCCGCGGTGGGGGAGGGGATGCGCGGGACGCCCGGCGTCGCCGGTCGTGTGTTCAGCGCCCTCGGCCGGAGCGGCGTCAACGTCATCGCGATCGCGCAGGGCTCGAGCGAGCTCAACATCTCGCTCGTCGTCGCCGAGAACGACAAGGACCGGGCGGTCCGGGTCATCCACGAGGAGTTCAACCCGCCGGCGGCCTGACACCGCCCAGCGCGCCGGGCCCGGCGGCTGCTACGATGGCCGCGATGCGCGCGACGATCGCCACCACGACCGGCACGACCACCGCCACGGAGGATGGGGTCTCGTAGCGCGTCCGATTCGAAGGGCGACGAGCGAGGCCTCCCGGACGGGAGGCTTTTTCGTGCCCGGCAAGGAGCAGGTGCGGTGAAGAAGTACAGGGTCGCGGTCCTCGGGGCCACCGGGACGGTCGGGCAGCGGTTCGTCCAGCTGCTCCAAGGTCACCCTTGGTTCGAGATCGCCGCGCTCACGACCTCCGAGCGGAGCGCCGGTCAGCGCTACGGCGACGCGGTGCGCTGGCACATCGGCGAGCGGGTCCCGGAGGCGGCCGCCGGCCTCACGCTCGAGCCGACGCGGGCCGACCTCGACGCGGACCTCTGCTTCAGCGCGCTCCCGGTGGAGGCGGCCGAGGAGTGGGAGGCCGCGCTCGCGGCGACCGGTCACCACGTCTTCTCGAACGTGAAGACCCACCGGATGGACGCGGACGTGCCGCTCATCATCGCCGAGGTGAACCCCGAGCACGCCCAGGCCGTGAAGGTCCAGCGCGCCGGGCGCGGCTGGTCCGGCTCGCTCGTGACGAACGGGAACTGCTCGACGATCCACTTCGCGCTCGCCGCCGCGCCGCTCCACCGCGCCTTCGGCATCCGGCGGGCGGTCGTCACGACGATGCAGGCGCTCTCGGGCGCCGGCTACCCGGGCGTCGCGTCGCTCGACGCCGTCGATAACGTCGTCCCGTTCATCGACGGCGAGGAGGAGAAGATGGAGGCCGAGACGAAGAAGTTCCTCGGCGGGTGGGACGGCGCGAGGTTCGTCCCGGCGGAGTTCCCGTTCTCCGCGCACTGCAATCGCGTGAGCGTCCGCGACGGGCACACCGAGACCGTGAGCCTCGAGCTAGGCGGCGCGCCGTCCGCCGGCGCGGTCATCGAGTGCCTGCGCGCGTTCCGCGGCCGGCCGCAGGAGCTCGTCCTCCCGTCCGCGCCGGTCAGGCCGATCATCGTCCGCGACGAGCCCGACCGCCCGCAGCCGGTCCTCGACCGCGACGCCGAGCGGGGGATGGCCTCCGTCGTCGGCCGCGTCCGCCCGGACGCCGTGCTCGGGATGAAGTTCGTCGTGCTCGGGCACAACACGATCCGCGGCGCCGCGGGCGCGTCGATCCTCAACGCCGAGCTCTTCGCCGCCGAGGGGCTCGTGTGAGGCCCGCGGCGGATCGCCCGGGCAGCGGCGGGCCGGGCGCTCACACGCCGCTCGACCGGCCCTCCTCCCGGCCGGCCCTGGAACGGCTCGACGCGCTCGCCCCCAACCGCTTCCACGCCCGCCTCGTCCTGACCTGCGGCCTCGCGCTCCTCGCCGCCTCGGCCTCCGGTCTCCAGCCCGGCCCGGCCGTCGTCGGACTCACCGTCGCCGTCGCGCTCGGGCTCGGCGGCGTCGCGGGTGGCCTGGCGGCTGATCGCGGGGGCCGCCGCCTCGTTGTCCTCGAGGGGGCCGTGCTCGCGCTCCTCGGCTCGCTGCTCGGCGTCGCTCTGCCCGCCGCCGCGGTCGCGGGCACGGTGGGCTGCGGCATGCTCCTGGCGGCCGCGGTGACGCTCGTGGCGGAGTCGTCGCCGGTGGCCGGCCGCGCGACCCTCGTCCTCGCGCTCGCCCCGTTCGTCGCCGCCGGGCCGCTGCTCCCGCCCTGGGCCGGCGCCGTGCCGGCGCTCGCGGGCATCGCGCTCTGGCGCGGGCTCCCCGAGTCACCGCGCTGGCTCCACGCCGGACGACCGCGTCGGCCTCGACCGCGCGGCCACCGGCGTGGAGCCAGCGCGGTGACTCGGGGAGCCCGCGCCAGAGCGC
>Ga0105164_10001423_pt1 | contig 15390 bp, 10 predicted proteins | sample VDWuncwatermetaG_FD_89674 | JGI IMG/M metagenome (GOLD analysis project Ga0105164, IMG submission 89674) | Wastewater microbial communities from Netherlands to study Microbial Dark Matter (Phase II) - VDW unchlorinated drinking water | ecosystem: Environmental > Aquatic > Freshwater > Drinking...
ACTGTACTGGGTGTGGACGTGAAGGTGAGAAAAATTTGCGTGCACTACTTCCCCATTCCTACTCTTTGCGTGACCTGAAATACCTTGCCTTCGCTCTGGATGGAAGGCGCGATAATAATCTCCGTAAGATGAAATTCCTTCATTGTCTTCGCCCCGACATTCCCCATAGAAGTCGCCAGGGCGCCCATCAGATTTTGCGAGCCGTCGTCAAGCCTCGCGGGGCCGAATAGTATTTCCTCTAATGTCCCTGTTGTCCCGACGCGGATGCGTGTGCCCCTGGGCAGGTTTGGATGAGGCGTTGCCATACCCCAGTGGAATCCCCTGCCTGGCGCCTCTTTGGCCCTGGCAAAGGCGGAGCCGATCATAACCGCGTCCGCCCCGCAGGCAAACGCCTTGCACACATCCCCGCCCTTAGACATTCCTCCGTCGGTAATTATAGGGACATATCTACCTGTCTGCTTGTAATAAAAATCGCGCGCGGCGGCGCAGTCTACAGTCGCGGTAACCTGCGGCACGCCTATACCCAGAACCCCTCTTGTCGTGCAGGCCGCCCCTGGGCCTATGCCCACAAGCAGGCCTTTACAGCCCGTATTAAATAGATCCAGCGCCACTTCATAAGTGACGCAGTTGCCCAGCATTACGGGCATTTTCATGGATTTGCAGAATTTTTCCAGATTTAGCGTTTTGTATTTCGTGGAGACATGCTTTACGGTGCAGACCGTCGACTGTACAACAAATATGTCGCACCCGGCCTCCTGGGCTATCGCGCCGAACCTTTCCGCGCGCTGGGGAATTGAACTGACAACAGCGGGCACGCCCGCCTTCTTTATTTGTCCTATCCTCTTTGAGATAAGTTTTTCCTTAATAGGGTGCGTATATATGGATTGGACAAGCTCTGTTGCTTTATCAGGCGTCGCCTTAGCGATTTTATTCAACACCTCTTCCGGATTATCATATCTTGTCTGGACGCCCTCTAAATTCAGGATAGCTATACCGCCCATTTTCCCCATGGCGACAGCAAATCTGACATCCACGACCCCGTCCATCGCGGCCGCAAGTATCGGGACCTTATGCTTTTTATTATCTATCTGCCAGGACAAATCCACCTCATCCGGATTGATAGTAACCCTTCCCGGCACAAGGGCTATCTCATCAAAGCCATAGCAACGCCTGGCCTTTCTGTCTATTCCTATCCATTCGCCCATCGATTTTCCCTAACCTTTCTTAATCTGAAAATCGCCCCGAGCTTCCCTTGTGAGGGGACAGTTCTCAGTGAGAACTGTCCCCTTCTGAAGCGAGGGGGCTATTATTATAAGTATATATATTATAATTATATATAGGATTTTGTCAAATGAAAAGCAAGTGGGGGCGTTCTTGTTAAGAACTGCCCCCACTCTAACAACTAAGAACTGTTTTTTAATACCCCATGTCCCCGTATCCGCCACCGCCGTGCGGCATCTGCGGCATAGCAGGTTCTTTCTTCTCTGGAATTTCTACAATCAACGCCTCTGTTGTCAGAAGAAGAGCCGCTATACTGGCGGCGTTCTGAAGAGCGGTCCTGGTAACCTTTGTAGGATCAATTACGCCGGACTGAATCATGTCTGAATATTGCCCTTTTTCGGCATCGTATCCTACATTAAATTTCTCTTCCTTTACCTTATTAACAACCACCGAACCCTCAAGGCCGGCGTTTTCGGCAATCTGCCTTAGCGGCTCTTCAAGGGCTCTCTTTACAATATCCACCCCGATAGCCTCGTCGCCCTTAAGCTTCATATCTTCCAGCTTATCAATACATCTTAACAGGACTACACCGCCGCCCGGGACAATACCCTCTTCAACGGCCGCCCTGGTGGCATGAAGCGCGTCCTCAACACGCGCCTTTTTCTCCTTCATCTCTGTCTCTGTCGCGGCGCCGACGTTAATTACGGCAACTCCGCCCGCGAGTTTCGCGAGGCGCTCCTGAAGCTTCTCCTTGTCATAATCGGAATCCGTATCTTCTATCTGCTTCTTAAGCTGGGCAATTCTCCCGTTGATATCCGAGGTCTTACCCGCGCCTTCCACGATAGTCGTGTTTTCCTTATCAATTGTTACCCTTTTCGCGCGGCCAAGATCTTCAAGTTTAACATTTTCAAGCTTAATGCCTAAATCTTCCGTGATCGCTTTGCCGGCTGTAAGGGTCGCGATATCCTCTAACATAGCCTTTCGCCTGTCGCCATAGCCGGGCGCCTTTACCGCGCAGCAAGCGAGTGTCCCGCGCAGCTTGTTAACTACGAGTGTTGCAAGGGCTTCGCCTTCAACCTCTTCAGCTAAAATAAGAATAGGTTTTCCGGTTTTCGCTATCTTTTCCAAAACAGGCAAGAGATCTTTCATGCTTGAGATCTTTTTCTCATGGATAAGAATATAGGGATCCTCTAAAACCGCTTCCATCCTCTCCGCGTCTGTAACAAAATACGGCGAGAGATATCCCTGGTCAAACTGCATGCCTTCAACAACCTCAAGCGTGGTCGCGGTTGATTTCGCCTCTTCAACGGTTATAACGCCGTCTTTCCCGACCTTTTCCATCGCCTCGGCAATATGCTCACCGATTGAAATATCATTGTTTGCGGCGATTGTAGCAACCTGCAAAATTTCCTTTTTGTCTTTAATCGGCTTTGAAACCTTCTTTAATTCCTCACAAACCCTCTCAACCGCCTTCTCAATACCCCTCTTTAACGCCATGGGGTTCGCGCCCGCGGTCACATTCTTTAATCCTTCCTTATATATGGCCTCAGCCAGGACAGTCGCGGTGGTTGTGCCGTCGCCGGCGTTATCGGAGGTCTTTGACGCTACCTCTTTTACCATTTCAGCCCCCATATTTTCATACGGGTCTCTTAACTCAACTTCTTTAGCTACAGTGACGCCGTCCTTTGTTATAGTCGGTGAGCCGAACTTTTTTTCAAGGACAACATTCCTGCCTTTCGGGCCAAGCGTAACCTTTACCGCTGCGGCCAACTGCTCAACGCCGCGCAATATCGCACGCCTTGCCTCTTCATTGAATAATAACTGCTTAGCCACTTTAAACCCCTCCTTTGATTTTTCCTATTTTTACTTAATTTGAAAATCACCCCGAACTTCACTTGTGTTGCTATTATGAAGCGAGGGGTTATTTAACAATCGCAAGAATATCATCTTCCTTGACCATCAGATATTCATCGCCATCAACGGAAACTTCAGTTCCGGAATATTTCCCGTATAAAACCTTGTCGCCGGCCTTCACTTCCAACGGTGTAAGCTTGCCTTCCTCGGAAACGCGGCCTTTTCCTACCGCGATTACTTTTCCTTCCTGCGGCTTTTCCTTTGCCATATCCGGGAGAACTATTCCTCCCTTTGTTTTATCCTGGGCCTCAAGCGGCCTTATCAATACCCTGTCACTTAACGGTTGAATCGCCATATTACCAGATCCCTCCTTTCGTGTCTTGTGAATTTGATTAGCACTCACTGCACAAGAGTGCTAACAAACTGCTATTGTACTCTCCTGCAGGTTTTTGTCAAGAAAAATCTTTTTGAAACCTCTACCGGGGAAGCGCCGGCATTATCTTTTGAAGGGCCTCTCTGGAGATATCGTCCCAACTGAAACCCTCGCGCCTGCTGTAATATCGGGTTGTATTGCGATAATCGTCGGGATAATACCCCTGCTCGGCGGCGGGGTACTTATCATATATTATAATATCTTTTGCCTCCTGCTCCTCATAAAAAATCACCTTCCTCAGAGGCACATTGTACATCTTAGCCCTGATTATAACCCGGCGGCACGGTATCTGTTCGGACTCGCTTTTGAATTTATACGAAAAAAATATAAGGTACCTAAGTTTCGCCGCGGCCGCCTTTTTTAAAAACCTCCCTGTGTCCAAAAGGCGGCCTTCCTGTTTTTCTTCGTTCATATTAACCGCTATCCAGCCGCTTTGGGCCAGCGCCTTTTCTATCTCTTCAAAATAGGGCCTGCTTTTAGTATTCAGGTCATTGTAATATTCATCAGCGTCGGAGATAATATGCACCCCCGTTATCCTGCCGCGCTCGGGCGGCAGCGGCGGCCCGGCATAATATCTGCCGGCGCAGCCCGCCATTATCGCAATAGAAGTCAGTATCGCAATAGAAAAAAAATTATTTTTCATACGAAATATTCCCCACCCCTGTCCTGTCTTCCTTATTATTCTTGTCATAGACAGAGAGTTGGTAGTATAGGGTCTTTTGGTTCTTTAGTTCCGATATAGGCAATGTGTATTTGGTAGGTATGGGGTTTGGCAGGTCTATTGATTTTATGAGTTTATAGTCCTGGTCATACAGGGTCAGTTTGGATTTTTCTACAAAGAGGTAGTAATTGCAGTTTATTGTAAAGATTATATTGTTTTTCTCCTGGGCGGCGGATACACCTAATTTAGGTTTAAGCAATACAGGGTCCTGGGAGATCGAGACATTTAGAAGGGGTTCGCTGGGTTTGCTTAGTTCTTCATTGAGTTCCTGGGGGAGCTTGACGCCAAAGGATATCTTTGTGAGTATCCCTTTGGTTACGGTTGCCTGGGCAGGGTTTGAGGTGGTTACAACTGAGCCTTCCGGCAATGTGCTTGGGTCTATCTTTAGGACGCGCGCGCCTGTTTCAATATAGGGGAAGTGGTATTTACCGCCTGAGTCGGTGATAGCGTAGATGCCCGTATCGCTTGCTATCTTTACCCCTTCTATGCCTTTTTCTCCCTTATCCTGCCAACCGTTGGCATTGGTATCATTGAATACCTTACCTAATACGGCCTTGCCCTGCTCAAACTGGGGGCCAAGCTGGATACTAGAGGAGCCGATGTTGTAGATGAGCACGCGGTGGTTACCGGTATCGGCGACAAATAGTCTCTTGCCGTCAGAATATAATCCCTGATATAGATTTCCACTACCTTGTAAGGTATTGGCTCCAACCGTACCTCCTTCATTAGCGCTAACCGATGAAAAATCAGGTTGACCTATCACCGCATCCGCGGAGGCATTATTGTGTGTGGGCAGGGAATTAAAAATAAGAACTCTATGGTTATTGCGGTCCCAGACAAATAATCTTTTCCCATCAAAATAAACTGCTTTGGGATTGCTTATAGTATTAGGACCCGCGGCTCCCCCCTGATTCCCCGAAGTAGATGAAAAGTTAGACTGGCCTATTACCACATCAGCAGAGGCATTGTTCACCGTAGGGATATTATTATAAACGAGAATACGGTGACCAGTTGGGTCATCGAGAATTAGCTTTTTGCCGTCCGATGCAATACCCCAAGCGCTGGCAATATTATTTGCCGCGGCACTTCCCCCCTGATATTGACTGCTTGATATAAAATTAGACTGACCAATAACCACGTCTGCTGAGGCCTTGTTAGAGGCAGGAAGGCTATTATAGACCAAAAAGCGCTTGTTACCGTCGTCACCAACAATTAATTTCTTTCCATCAGACCAGACAAAGCGCGGGGCGCTAAGCGTATTTGCTCCAATCCCTCCTTGATTGGCTGTTTGTGTGGTAAAGCTGGTCTGTCCCAACACTATATCTGCAGAAGCATTATTAGAGGTGGGAATAGAGTTATAGATGAGCACGCGGCGGTTGGATATCTCGGCAATAAACAATTTGCCATTCACAGCATAAACTGCAGCAGGGCTAAGAAGTGTATTTGCGCGCGGGCTGGATGCATTTCCTTGATTTCCGCTACTCGAAGTAAAATTTAATTGGCCTATCACCACGTCTGCTGAGGCATTATTAGTGGTAGGGATGGAGTTATAGATAAGGACACGGTTGTTGCTAATGTCAACAATAAAAAGTCTCTTGCCATCTGAAAAAACACCCGCAGGTGAACTTAGCGTATTTGCTCCTGCGCTTCCTCCCTGATTGTCTGAGTTCGATGTAAAATTCGGCTGCCCCACCACCACATCCGCGGGCTGGTTGGTGCGCAGTTCAGCGTAGGCAGGCGCTGCAGCAACGCATAGAAACAACGTAAGCGATATTAAGTTCTTTAAGGCCATTATATTTTTAAGTTCATTTAAGGGAGGATTAATATCTTCCCTGTAGTCTTAAGAAAAAACCCCTGCCGGAATCATGGCGTTTAGCGTTAACCAAATCGTCGGTAAAGTTAGTGAAATTGTAACCTCCGCCTATGTATACATATTTTTCAATCTGTCTGGTAACCTCAAATAAGAGGCCGTCTTCTATGGTATTTGCGTCAGAGCCTTTTTGTCTCAACCTTCTGTATTCGCATGCGGCGTCCCATTTTTTAATAAGGTGATAATTTACCCGGTGGATCAAAAGGAGATCTCTGCGGTCTTCCTGTGTATGTATAATGCTCAAGACATCCGTGGAACTGGTATGCTCTCTTTTGAAGGCCAGCTTTTCAACAAACTGGAAATTATAAGGCAGATCAAGAGCAAATTCCGCGGCATAAATATCGGCGTCGGAATCCATCTTCGCAAAACTGCCGTCATCATTTACTGAATTCTCCGGCCTGTGATCGGTTAACTGTATATATTTAAATAGGCAGTTGAAAAAATCGTATTTTACGGGCCTGAAGGCCAGGCCGACATGCCTTACGTCTATCAAGGCAATAGAGCCCTCACCTGGTTTTGTGGTGTCTGAATATTGGCGTTCGCCGAAGACAGATACATCCTTTGTAAGTTTTAGTTCCGCAGAAGCGTCCGTTACCAGCTGGTTTGTGTTATCCGTATCTCTTCTGAATTCAATCTTGGCATTCGCCTTGATTTCATCCGGTTTAACGTAGTCGGCTTTTACAGACACAGAGTCGCGCGCCGCCGAACCGATTAAATTTGCATCTAACTGTTCTTCTTTCCTCTGGTAGGTTATGCCATAATCGAACTGCGGGGTCATCTGGCATTCTAAGCCCGTGAGCTGAGAGGTGTATACCCCCCTTTGGTCGCTGGTTACGAATTGCCGCTCTGTTCTTAAGGTAGCGTCCTTGGTTACCCTTGTATTTGCTCCGAAGGCGGTGGAGGAAGAATTGCCGTCAATTTTTGAGTGGGTAATAGAGTGATTCATATATGTTTGGGTAAATTCGTTCTTTTGTTCGGCCAAACCTACCAAAACGGAATTTCCGACATTGCCAAAAGCGGTCTGGGCCTGAAGGTCGGTTTTATCAGATACCTTGGCGCTTCCGCCTAATTGCACTTGATTATTCTGCCTTCCGGAAATACTAATCTGGCTACCTATAAATATCGAGTTTCTGTTATTAAATTTATAATCAACCCTTTCGCCGTAACTGCGCTGCATAGTGGACGTGTCGTATGCAGTTAACGGTTCTTTCCTGCGCATTTCTTGATATTCCTGGGTAAAGGTTAAATTACCCGTTGCGTGTATCCACTGCCCGCTGTAAAGGTCGTTTCTCTTGGCCGCGATCTGATTTTCCGCGGCCTGGTTCAGGGACCCGTCACTTAGCCCTTCCCTCTGCGCAATCAGCCTTAATCTGTCGTTCTCGGTAAGTTTATGGGCCAATTCCGCGCCGTATTTTGTCGTACCCGCTTGGAAAAGGCTGTCCGTAGACGAGAAATCCTCCCCGACATCCTGATAATAACTTGAAAAATCTAAAAAATCCCTCCCGAAACCAAGGTATTCGCCTAAGGATGAATTCAGGCTGATACGCCGCGCGTCATCTTTTACGCTATTATCCTGAGAAAATTTGGTAAAGCCCAGCCCGCCGTTATATGAAATAAACAAAGGTGTGCTCTCCGCCCTGCTCTGGGCGAATTCCGCGTCCAGTTGGGTAAAATTACCCACCTTTATACTGGTATCATAACCAAAAATTTGCAGGTGCTTTGCGGCCTTTTCCTCCTGCACGTAGGTGCCTCCCAGGCGGATATGATCGCCCAAGGTCTGCGACAACCTTGCCCCGCCCGTTGTCTTGTTTAATTCTTCGGAGGTTATCGGAAAGGCCTCTTGCGACTTATATTCGTAGTCCGCTACTATATAGACGGGGTTGCCCTCAAGTATGCTGTTTGAAATAATGGTATCCGATGAAGTCGCGCTTAGTACGGGCTTCTTAAGAAGGATCCTGCCTTCGTCATATTTTATCTCATAATCAATATTCTCTTTTTGCGGCAGTGAATATATATCCATACCGGTATTTTTGTCTCTAACATAGATAATTATCCTCTCGCTCCCCTCAACGATATTTCTGTGGCGGAGATAATAAAGCGAACCGCCCGTGGCGAGAAACTCGGAGTGCCCGGCATATTGGTTGGCTTCCGCAAGAAAGCCGACAAACTTATTCTTCGGTTCCCCGTATATGGTGCGCTGCGGATTTTCTAAATTGACCTTTGCCCCATAGAGGGTGCGGTTGTATTTGGCCAGTTGTGTTTCATCTAACATCGTCTGATAATTGCCTACGGTAAAACCCGACTTGTCCCATTCAACCAGTAAATAAAATTTTCCCTGGCTGTTTACATCATACCCCACCGTAGAATTATCCCCGTAGATAGGGTAATACTTCTGCGGGTCAATATTGGTAAAAAGCTTATCCTGCGTCGCCTTACCCGTATCCAACGCGGATTTGATCAGGTATTTTCCTTGAACCTTGCCCGCCAGGTAGTAAGAGACCTTTCCAAAGGCTATCCAATTATGCTTACTAAGGCCGGGGTTGATCCTGTTTAACCTGTGCTCGTCATCATCTTGCGCGAGATTCAGGGTCCCGTCCGCAATCCCGACCAAAAATAAACTTTTATTCTTCGCTTCAATTTTCTTTTTATAGGTTTTTACATTGCCTTCTTTATCTATGACCGCAACCTCTATTTCTGTTGCTCCCAGGGGGATGATTACCTCTTCATTAAAAGACCCGTCTTTCCCGACAGCGGTTTCTCTCCTGTTGATAAGGAGTTTATTGGCCTGGTCAGTTATGCCTTTGATAATAACGGTTGAGCCCGCAATAACAATAGATTGGTTTTCTTGAGGTACTACAGCAGGAAAAATAGTAGCCGCAGAGATAAGGCGGGGTGACAAGAAGCCACTTATGAAAAACAAGAGCAATATTTTTTTATTCATTACCCTTCTTTCAAATCCACCAACCCGGTTTTTTCTTATCCTATTATAATACTAATATCGTTAGAGCAGTTTAGCATATAAGATAATCAGAAATCAAATTTTTCAAATCCACCTGCCATAGATTAATGCCAACCCATCAAGGGTAAGATTGGGTTGAAGCATGCTAAATTCGCAATATTTAGAAATTATCTTGGCGTGGCCGCCGGTAAGTATTACCTTATAGTCCTTACCTGATTCTTTTTTTATTTTGGCCACAAGGCCGTCGCAAAGCGCGCCGTAGCCGTTCAGAATGCCCGAGCGCATACTGCTGGCGGTATCCTTTCCGATGAGAGGGGACGGTTCTCTGTGAGACCACAAACTGCGGTCCGAGAACCGTCCCCTCAGAAGCGCCGCCCTTTCCGATAATGTCCTCAGGCTTGTTTCCATCCCCGGGACGATGATGCCGCCCAGATACTCGCCCTTCTTAGAAACAACGTCAAAGGTAACCGCTGTGCCGAAATCTACTATTATCAGGCCTCCCCCGAATTTTTTATAGCCCGCATATGCATTCACAAGACGGTCCTGGCCCACCTGCTTCGGATTTTTGTATAAATTCTTTATCGGCACAATTAAATCTTCGCCCAGCACAATCGGCTTAATCCCGAAATTGATTTTGAAAACCGCTTTCAGCGCCCTTGTCGTATCCGGCACAACGCTTGAGATGATAACGCCGCCTATGCTTTTATTTTTTAATATCTTTTTAAATTCGGCGAGGTAGTACTCCTGCGAAGCGGGCTTCCTGGTCAAAAGTTTCTTCGTATAAATAAGCCGCTTGCCTTCGAAAATCCCCACATTAACTGTCGTATTACCTACATCAATTGTTAATAGCATATGGAATCCCCTTGTTTTAGCAAGGCCTGAGCTATCTTACTATTTCTACGTCACCCGACAATATATGCTTATTAAACCCTGTATCAAGCCGCACGATCAACCCGCCGTTATCATCTATGTCAAGCGCCTGGCCCTCCAGGACTTCGCCATGGGCGCGCGCCCTCACCCTGCTGCCAAGAGTATCGGATAGTTCGCGCCATTCATCCATGATCCCCTCAAAATTATCTTTAAATCCCAAATAATGGCTTTCAAATAGTTCAAGCGTTTTCTGCGCAACCTCTACCTTTAAAACAACACTACCCAGCTCTTCCCTCAGAGATGTGGCGCCTTTGGGTAGGTCCTTTTTGGCGGTATTCACATTAATCCCTATGCCCAATATTATAAAATCTATCCTATCCTGCTCTGCCTTCATCTCGGTAAGGATGCCCGAAGTCTTATGCCCGTTTATCAACACGTCATTAGGCCACTTTATCCTTGCGCTAAGCCCTGTTACATCCCTGATCGCCTCGCTGACAGCTACGGCCGCTATTAATGTTATCCTGGCAGTGCTCATCGGCTCCATGTCAGGCCTTAGTATCAAAGACATATAAACGCCGCCTGATGGAGACGACCATACCCTGTGAAATCTGCCTCTGCCCTTTGATTGCTCCTCCGCGAAAACGACAGCGCCTTCGGCCTCTCCGTCCTCGGCAAGTTTATAAGCTACCGTATTTGTGGAGTCGGTCTTTTTGAAGGAATAAATCTTTTTCCCCAATATTTTAGTCTCGAGCTTCCATGAAACCTCCGGCGGTATTAATCTGTCGGGGCTGGCCATTAACCTGTAACCCAGATGCGGAGAGGCCGAGATGTCATAGCCCTCTTTCCTGAGTTTTTCAATGTGCTTCCAGATGGCGGCCCTGGAAATATTAAGCGCCCGGCTGATCTCCTCTCCGGAAATGTAATCGGTTTTGCCGCGCATTAGGCTTAAGATTTTTTCGTCCACTCTTTTTTCAACCCCAGAATTTTATCCCTGAATTCCGCCGCTTTCTCAAATTGTAAATTTCTGGCGGCAAGTTCCATTTCGTATTCCAGCTCCGATAAGACCAGGTTTAAATCATGCTCTTCCGGCGTCTCGCCCGCCGCGTCCAGGATCAGCTCCTGGGCTGATTTCGCCGCTTCTATGCCCTCTGTGATCGCCTTTTCAATGCCCTTCGGCGTGATATTGTTCTCGGCGTTATACTTCAGCTGGATCTTCCTTCTTCTATCTGACTCCGAGATCGCCCTTTTCATAGAATCCGTCATCACGTCCGCGTACATAATTACCCGGCCGTTGATGTGCCTGGCGGCCCTGCCCGCCACCTGAATAAGCGATGTCTGGCTCCTCAGAAATCCTTCCTTATCGGCATCCAGGATAGCCACTAATGAAACCTCGGGCAGGTCCAGCCCTTCTCTAAGCAGGTTGATACCGACTAAGGCATCAAACTTTCTAAGCCGCAGGTCCCTTAAAATCTCAACCCTTTCGATGGTCTTTATCTCGGAATGCAGGTATTTCACATTAAGCCCCATCTCGTTTAGATATCCCGCGAGGTCCTCCGACATTTTCTTTGTCAGGGTCGTAACCAGCACCCTTTCCTTCTTTTGCGCCCTTGAACGGATCTGGGCTATTAAATCGTCAATCTGGCCTTCAGTCGGCTTCACAATTATCTCGGGATCCACAAGGCCTGTAGGTCTTATAATCTGCTCAACCATCGCTTTTGATTTCTGGGTCTCGTACGGGCCCGGCGTGGCGGAGGTAAAAACCGCCTGATTGATCAGCGACTCGAACTCATCAAATCTTAAAGGCCTGTTATCCAGACAGGACGGCAGCCGGAAGCCGTATTCCACAAGGACCTCTTTTCTCGCGCGGTCCCCTTCATACATGCCTCTGATCTGCGGTATACTGGCGTGCGATTCATCAATTATCGTTAAAAAATCCCCGGGGAAATAATCAATCAGGCAATACGGCCTGGAGCCGGCGGCCCTTTCGGAAAGATGCCTTGAATAATTTTCAACGCCGTGGCAGTACCCTGCCTCCTTGAGCATCTCCATATCAAACCTTGTCCTCTGCAAAAGCCGCTGCGCCTCAAGCAGCTTATTCTGCTGCTTGAGCTCTTCGACGCGCGTATTAAGCTCTTGCTCTATGGTAATAAGCGCGCGCTCGACGCGATCCTTGCTTGTCACAAAATGTTTAGCGGGGTAAACCGCGGTCTTTTCTATTTTTTGAAGCGTCTTGCCGGTCAAGGGGTCAATAATAGACATCCTTTCTACGGCCCCGCCGCCCAGCTCGACCCTTATCGCGTCCCTTTTATATGCCGGGAATATTTCTATCACATCGCCCCTTACGCGAAACTTCCCCCTCTGGAAATCTATATCATTGCGCTCATACTGTATCTCAACGAGCCGGCGCATAATCTCTTCGCGCGCGGCGGGTTGGCCCGCCTCTAAAAAAAGCAGGAGCTCGGAATAATCGCCCGGCGAACCCAGGTTATATATACACGAGACACTGGCGACTATTATCACATCCTCCCGCGCCATAAGGGAGCTCGTGGCGGACAGCCTCAGGCGGTCCAGGTCGTCATTTATAGAGGAATCCTTCTCTATATATGTGTCCGTCTGCGGTATATAGGCCTCCGGCTGGTAATAATCGTAATAACTTACGAAATACTCTACGGCATTTTCCGGAAAAAACATCTTGAATTCACTGTAGAGCTGCGCGGCAAGCGTTTTATTATGCGAGATAATCAGGGCGGGCTTGCCTATATCGGCTATCATGTTCGCCATGGTAAAAGTCTTGCCCGAGCCGGTAACACCCAAAAGGGTCGAGTATCTTTCGCGCTTTTTCAGTCTCTCTAAAAGCTGCCTTATTGCCTTTGGCTGGTCCCCGCATGGCTTGAACTCACTTATTAGTTTTAACTTCGCCATAGTAGTAAGCAGTTAAAAATTTGCCCTCGAAAATTTTATGAAGCACGGGGGTCATCCTGTCCTTAATAGCCTTATCCTGCGATTCATCCATAAGCAGGATTTGGCATTCCGCCATGGCCTCGCTATACATATTATTGTCCGCGTAAAGCTCGGCCAACCTGATATGGATTTCCCCGGAGCACGGGTTTAACCGCAGGGCCTTTACATATTCGCTTATGCACTCCCTATGCAAACCGGACTTATGGTAGGCCTCCGCCAGGGCAACGCGATAATTTATCTCATCGTTATTCTTAAGGGCCGCGGTAAAAGACCGTATGGCGGTTTCATAATCCTTGGTTAAGTTCGCGCAGTTGCCCACATAGATAACGGCGTTTGAATCAGGATTGAAGAATAATGATAATTTCGCTTCCGTAAAGGCCTTGTCTATCTTGCCCTGCCGGTCCAGGTCTACCATTCTTTTTAAAAATATATCGGATAGATACATATTAATAGGCCAGGCATATAAAAACAGGGTGATTATTATAATAAGTATTTCAAAAAAAATTTTCTTAAAAGCCCCGCTTATGTTTAAGAAGACCTCAATTTGCTCCTGTTTCCGCGCCTGCGCCTCCAGCAGGGCCATAAACACCCAGAACAGCAGCGCGCAAGGCAAGACATGCATAGGAAAGCTGACGACAGAGTGAACCAGGAAGGCCGTTATGGAGCACAAAAGCCCGAGCGCGAACAATTTTTTCTTATATTCAAAAAGGGCAAAATAAATGAAAACGCCGTTTTTATAAATTATCAACAGTATAAGCATAAAGCTGATAAGCCCGAAGACACCTGTTTCCGCCCAGATCTGTATCAAATCATTGTGCACGTGCAGGTGCCGCTGCTTATCCAAAACAGCAGGGTCAAAATACCTCTGCTGGGCCGCGAGCCTTCTTCCCCTGTATTCCGGAAACCTCAGCTTGAAATTTCCCACGCCTACGCCGAGGACAGGGTGGTCCCTTACCATCCTGTAGGCTGTTTTGTAGGCCATCGCCCTGTTTTTAATACCCGATCTCCAGGCCAATGAGGATTTGGCCTTATGCAATATTGACGGAAAGGACACGCTGATAATCCCAAGGGCAATAATTAATATCGCGATGTCTAAAATGATATGCCGGTGTTCTATCAGTTTTTTTAATCGGAGACTTTCCACAGTAAAGAGCAACAGGCCGAACGCCGCCGCGGCCGCCAGGCCTAAAATCGCCCCGAGAGAGAAGGCCGCCAGGATGGCGTAGAACACAATGGCCAGCGAGAAGAGCAATAAAATCTTTCTGGCCGCATTTTTTGCCGAAAGATAGAAGGCAACGCCTACGGGGAATATCATTACTAAATAATTTGCCAAAAAGTCCGGGTTGCCGAAGGTAGAATAGAGCCTAAACCGCCAATCAGGAAAATTTACGCCCGGGTAGGTTATGAAGTCAATTCCGAAATACTCAAGGAGGGCATATATCGCGCTGATAACCCCGGCCGCGAAAGCGAATCCGGCAAGGGCCGCGGCCTCTTTCTGCCGGGATGCTATATTTAAACATATAAAGAACGCGGCCGCGCAGGTCAGGATCTGCGAGTAATCCCTCAGGGCCAGGTAACGGCTGGGCGCCCAGATAAGCGAAAGTCCGGCGATAGCGCAAAACGCTAATAAAAAGGGGTACACGCCGCTGGGCGTAATTTCAAATACCTCTTTCCTTATCCCCTGCATCAGCCACAGCGCCAGGCAGAGAATAACTACCGCCTGAACAAATATCTCTTTAGGCGGATGATAATAGTCAACCGTAAGGGGCAGGATTATCAGCGGGGCCAGAAATACCGCCGCCGCAAGTAATTTAAAAATTGGTTTTTTCATTCCGCGATCTCCAGAGAAAAATCAAGCGATTTCGCCGAATGGGTCAGCGCGCCTATTGATATCATATCTACGCCGGCCGCGGCAACATTTCGCACGTTATCAAGGGTAACCCCGCCTGACACCTCCAGTTTGATACTGTTTCTATTAAGTTTAACCGCTTTTTTTATATCTTGCAAATTAAAGTTATCCAGCATAATAATATCCGGCCCGGCTGCCAAGGCCTCTTTAAATTCTTTTAAATTCTCCACCTCAATCTCTACTTTTATTCCCCTCTTTATCCCTTTTTTTGCCTTTTCAATTATATCTTTTAAACTGGTGACTGGTAACTGGCGGCTGGCGACCGCTATGTGATTATCTTTCACCAGAATCTGGTCCCACAGCCCCATCCTGTGATTAACCCCGCCCCCGCATTCTACGGCGTATTTCTCCAGTTCGCGTAAACACGGTGTGGTCTTGCGAGTATCCAGGATTTGTACCTTATAAGGCTTTACCTTTTCCACATATTTATTAGTCAGGGTTGCAATACCGCTTAATCTTCCCAGAAAATTAAGCGCGGTCCGTTCAGCAGTCAAAATTGTCCTGACATCGCCTTCTACAACGCATATTACCTTCCCCTTTTTTATCCCCGCCCTGTCTTTTATTTTATTATAAATTTTTATTTTCCCAACTC
>Ga0105164_10001425_pt1 | contig 15379 bp, 15 predicted proteins | sample VDWuncwatermetaG_FD_89674 | JGI IMG/M metagenome (GOLD analysis project Ga0105164, IMG submission 89674) | Wastewater microbial communities from Netherlands to study Microbial Dark Matter (Phase II) - VDW unchlorinated drinking water | ecosystem: Environmental > Aquatic > Freshwater > Drinking...
GGCCACCTCAAATAAATATTTAAATTTTATATTTAAAGTAGATGATCATATTGAGTCGTTTATGGATAAGGAGACCCTCTTGAGCATAAAGCATATCGCCAAAAGAAACGAAGGCAGATACCATACCCATATGATACTCGAGTATGACTGGCAGGGCCATCAGGTGAATTTCCAGAACCTGGTTGACGGCACAAAATCCGCGTTTCCTATTCCGGAAAAGGCGGTGGATGAATTCAGCGCCTTTTATTATTTTAGAATGCAGGAGCTTTCCCAGACGAAGCCGCTTACTTTTGTCGTGAACCAGGCGGGCATAAACTGGGATATAGAAATAGGATTAACCAGCTTTGGCAGGATGAATCTCGTTGGCGTTGGAGCCTTTGATGCCTTCTTGGTAGAGCCCGCACCCAGATTAAATGGAAAGTTATTGGAAAAAGGCAAATCCTGGATCTGGCTAAGCAACGATGAAAGACGGCTTCCTTTAATGCTGAGGATACGGGTGAATATTCCTTTTTTAGGTACAGTTTTGGCGGTGTTGAAGAAGATAGAGTAATCCCTTGCCTTAGAAGATAATTTATGGTATAAGGTTAAATTAAACAGAGAGTTATGCATATGGCTCTAGATTTAACAAAGATAAAGACCTATTCTTTAAAATCCCGCAAGAGCAAGGTAAAAATAGGCGACTTTTCTTCTTTGCCCTCGCTTGAGAAAGGCTTCCTCGAGTCTCTTCCCAATATCTTAGCCTCAAAAGAGCTCAAAGAACTGGTGGAAGAAATTCTAAAAGCGTATCGGAGAAAGCGGCCGGTTATTTTTATGCTCGGTGCCCATGTGATTAAATGCGGACTTTCTCCGTTAATTATTGATTTAATACGCAAAAAAATCGTTACCGCAGTTGCCTTAAACGGAGCCGGCATAATCCACGAATTTGAAATCGCCTATATGGGAAGTACCTCCGAAGATGTAGGCCGGGCAATCCAGGACGGAAGTTTTGGCATGGCCCAAGAAACAGCCGAGTCTCTCAATAAAGCCATAAAAGATGGTGCTAAATTAGGCATCGGTAAGGCTGTCGGCATGATGATTTGCAAGAAGAAATTGCCTTATCGAGATTTGAGTATTCTTTATGCCGGCATAGAATATGGCGTTTCCGTAACTGTCCATGTCGCTATCGGGACCGATATTATCCATATGCATCCATCATGTGACGGTGCGGCAGTGGGAGAGGGAAGTTTAAAAGATTTCCGCAAATTCTGTGAAACAGTGAGTAAGCTCGAGGGCGGAGTGGTGGTTAATTTTGGCTCGGCCGTGGTTCTTCCGGAGATTTTTCTAAAGGCATTGACCGTTGCCCGCAACCTTGGTTTTAAGGTCAAACATTTTACGGCGGCGGATTTCGATATGATTAGGCAGTATCGCGCCTTCACGAATGTAGTAAAGAGGCCGACTATTGAAGGCAAAGGGTTTTCTTTTGTGGGCCATCACGAGATAATGATTCCGCTGTTGCATCGGGCAATTATGGAAAAGTTACCAGCCCGCCCCGGCAAAGCGAAGCGGGCCGGGGAAACCATAACCAGATGATAGATTTAAATAAAAATAGACTTAAGAAGATAATTACAGAATTTAGTAAAGCGAAGATTCTTGTAGTAGGCGACCTTATGCTGGATGAATTTATCTGGGGCGGCGTGGAACGCATTTCCCCTGAAGCTCCCGTTCCGGTGGTCTGGGCCAAGAAAAGGAATTATGCTCCCGGAGGGGCGGCTAACGTTGCCTCTAATATCGCCAGCCTGGGCGGCAAGGTAACCCTGGTGGGCGTAATCGGTTCGGATCATAACGGCCAGATCTTGAAATCGGAATTGAAGAAGAAAAAAATCGATACCCGGGGTATATTTGCTCAAGCCCATAGGCATACGACGCTGAAGACCAGAATTATCGCCGGCCACCAGCAGGTAGTAAGGGTGGACTGGGAAGACCGCAATTCTATACCTTTGGATCTAGAGGCAAGGATTTCCGGGTTTATAAACAATAACCTGAAAATATTTCAGGCAGTCATTATCGAGGACTACGGCAAAGGCATAATTACGCCCGGCCTTTTAGGTAGAATTAAACCCGCGATAAGAAAGTACAAAGTAATTACCACCGTTGACCCCAAAGAGGAGCATTTTGATTATTACGACAGCTTTACCGCAATTACTCCCAACCGTAATGAGGCAGAAAATGCGATAAGAAATTTGAAGATAAAAGGCAGCAGAACCCTTAATGTCAGCGATGATAAGTTAATCAGCGATAAACAGCTGAATTTAACCGGCGAGGAATTGAGGCGCTGCTTGAATCTGGAGGCAATCTTGATTACCTTGGGTGAACACGGGATGCGGCTTTTTGAAAAGGGTAAGGCTCCCCATCACATCCCTACGGTTGCCCAGGAGGTGTTCGATGTTGCCGGAGCCGGCGATACGGTAATAGCCGCCTTTACACTGGCTCTGTCTCAGGGAGCCAGCATGGTTGAGGCCGCGCATATTTCCAATTTTGCCGCCGGAATTGTGGTGGGAAAGCTGGGAGTGGCGGTGACTACTCAGGATGAACTGACCTCTCGGCTGGATAAAGAGAAAAAAAATAAGGCTGTACGTATACCGGTAAAATTAAAATAATATTGATTACAGTGATTTTTAAAAATAAGATTACAGTGATGTAAATTATCACTGGCATCAGCTTTAAGATCACTGTAATCATTCTCTTACAATGAAAGTATTGGGTGTAATTCCGGCGAGGTTTGGCTCGACGCGTTTCCCCGGCAAGGCTCTGGCCCGTTTGGGAAATAAACCGGTTATCCAGTGGGTTTATGAAAATGCGAAACGCGCATCTGGGCTGGATGAGGTAATTATTGCTACGGATGATGAAAGAATTTTCCGGCGGGCAGAGGCATTTAAGGCCAGAGTTTTCATGACTTCCTCTAAACACAAATCGGGAACAGAACGTGTAGCCGAGGTAGCCCGCAAAATTAAGGCCGGTATTATTGTCAACATTCAGGGCGATGAGCCGTTTTTAAAGAAGGAGACAATCAACCGATTGGTTAGGGAATTTGCCAAGGATAACCAAGGGGAAATAGCTACCCTGGTTACGAAGATAAATAATCCGAAGGATTTGGACGACCCTAACGTAGTAAAGGTTGTTTTTGACAGAGATAATTATGCACTATATTTCTCGCGTTCCAGAATCCCGTATTTAAGGAATGAAAGAAAAAATATAAAGTGGCAATGGTATAAGCACCTGGGGATATATGCTTATAGAAGGAAGTCCCTCTTCGATTTTGTAAGATTGCCGCCATCCCGGCTGGAAAAGATGGAGTGCCTTGAACAGTTGCGTGCTTTGGAGAATGGTTTTAAGATAAAAATAATCGAAGTTGAAAAAGACACCATTGGTATCGATACTTCCCAAGATTTGGCCCGAGCAAAAAAATATTTGACGCAGTTTGTCCGTCAATGGCAATTTAACGATATAGCAATATAACAGTATATAATGAAACGGAGCGAGATATGCCCAAATATATTTTTATTACCGGAGGAGTAGTTTCCAGTTTAGGTAAAGGAATTGCCTCGGCTTCCATCGGGAGACTGTTGGAGGCACGAGGGCTTAAGGTAACGTTGCAGAAATTCGATCCCTACATCAATGTCGATCCCGGGACCATGAACCCTTATCAGCACGGCGAAGTCTACGTTACCGACGATGGAACCGAGACGGACCTGGATTTAGGCCATTACGAACGTTTTACCAGTATTACGGCTTCTAAGCTCAATAATGTCACCACCGGGAAAATTTATCACTCGGTAATTTCCAAAGAAAGGCGGGGAGATTACCTGGGAGGAACCGTTCAGGTTGTTCCGCATATCACGGATGAAATCAAGGCGGGCATTCGTGCGGTATCATTTGATAAACGTTTGGATGTGGTTATCTGTGAGATCGGAGGAACCGTAGGAGACATCGAGAGCCTTCCGTTTTTAGAAGCCATCCGCCAATTCCGTCACGAAGTGGGAAGAGGTAACGTCATAGATATACATCTTACCCTCGTTCCCTATATAAAAGCCGCCCAGGAGATAAAAACCAAGCCTACGCAACACAGCGTAGGCCGCTTAAGAGAGATAGGAATTCATCCGGATATCCTTATCTGCCGTACCGAGAAGCATCTTTCTCAGAAAACCCGCGAGAAAATCAGCCTTTTCTGCGACGTGGATGTAAATGCGGTAATTGAGGCGATAGACGTAGAAGATATTTACGAAGTTCCTCTGGTATTTAAAAAACAGGGTTTGGATAAGATAATAATTAAGCTACTTAATTTGAGGTGTCGCGATTCGGACCTGAAAGATTGGCAGGAGAAGGTAGTCAGGCCGGCACTTTTCCCTAAATACAGAGTAAAGATTGCGGTTGTGGGCAAGTATATTGAATTGCAGGATGCTTATAAATCCATTTACGAATCCCTGCGGCACGGCGGGATTGCTAATGATGCGAGAGTTGAAATTGAAAGATTGGATGCGGAAAATATTGAGGATGCCGGAGCGAGAAAAATCTTGAAGTATATAGATGGCGTCTTGGTCCCCGGAGGCTTTGGAGGCCGCGGGATTGAAGGCAAAATTGAGGCGATTAAATATGCCCGCGAGAACAAAATTCCCTTTTTCGGAATCTGTTTAGGCATGCAGACTGCAGTGATTGAATTTGCCCGGGATGTCTGTGGTTTCAAGAAAGCCAATTCCACAGAATTCGACAAGAAGGCCAGATATCCGGTAATTTCTCTTTTAGAGGAGCAGAAAAAAGTAAAAGATTTAGGCGGGACGATGCGCCTGGGGGCATATCCCTGCCGCATACAGAGAAATACCTTAACCTATTCGGCTTATCAAAAGGAAAAAATATCGGAAAGACACCGGCACCGTTACGAATTTAATAATCAATATAAGGAAATTTTCCGAAAGAAAGGCCTCATTGCTGCGGGTATCCTCGACGCAGGCAATCTCGTAGAAATTATAGAGTTAAAGAATCACCCCTGGTTTATCGGGGTCCAGTTCCATCCCGAGTTTAAATCCAAGCCCGATAAGGCGCATCCCTTATTCCGGGAATTCATTAAAGCGGCACTCAAAAAGAGTAGACAATAGAGATGGCTACTAAAGTAGTTAAAGCCGGAAACGTAAAAATAGGCGGCAATAATCCTGTAGTCTTGATTGCCGGTCCCTGTGTGATTGAGTCGGAGAAACACGTTCTTTACATGGCTCAGGCCATTAAGACAATCGCTCAAAGAGAAAAAATTCCCTTCATTTTTAAATCCAGTTATGATAAGGCAAACCGCCTTTCGCTTGATTCTTATCGCGGTCCGGGGTTAAGAAAGGGATTGGACATACTGGCAAGAGTAAAAGATAGATTTGGTCTGCCGGTTCTTTCCGATGTGCATTGCCGGGAGCAAATTTACGCGGCCAGTAAGGTTTTGGATGTGATTCAGATTCCGGCTCTCCTTTCCCGACAGACTGACCTTATGGTTGAGGCGGCAAGGACCGGCAGGGTAATAAATATAAAAAAGCCGCAGTTTTTAGCTCCCTGGGATATGAAAAATATCGTTGAAAAGGTGAAGCGTTCGGGTAATGATAATATTCTTATCACCGAAAGGGGAACGGCTTTCGGATACAACAACCTGGTCTCGGATTTGAGGTCTTTAGCTATCTTGGAGGAGTTTGGCTATCCGGTAATCTATGATGCTACACATTCAGTGCAGCTTCCCGGCGGCCGGGGCAGGTCTTCCGGTGGAGCGAGGGAGTTCGTGCCGGCCCTAACCCGGGCGGCAGTTGCCTTTGGCTGCGCCGGGATTTTCCTGGAGGTCCACGATAACCCGGATAAAGCGCCCTGCGATGGGCCGAACATGATTGATCTGAAAACACTCGAGCAAACACTTAAAGAGATAAGAAAAATAGAGAAGGGTTTACATGAAAAAAAATAGAGCATCCGGTAAAAAGAAAAGTTCACTGGAGAGAGCGAAAGAGGTTTTCCGTATCGAGGCCGAAGCAATCCTGGCTTTAGCCAAGCGCCTGGACGCCAATTTTACCCGCGCCATAGATTTGATTTGCAACGCCAAAGGCAGGGTGGTTCTGACCGGCATGGGTAAGGCCGGATTGATTGCCCAGAAGATTTCGGCAACGCTATCTTCTCTGGGCACGCCGAGTTTGTGGCTCCATCCCGCCGAAGCCTTGCACGGAGACCTGGGGAAAGTAACCCGAGACGATATTGTTATCGCCATATCCAGCAGCGGAGAAACCGAAGAAATTACCCGTTTACTGCCTCTAATTAAGAAAATGGGGGCCAAATTAATTGCCTTTACCGGAAACCTTAAATCGAGCCTGGCAAAATATGCAGATGTAGTTTTGGATATTTCGGTCGAGAAAGAGGCCTGCCCTTTAGGGTTGGCTCCCACGGCGTCTACTACCGCGATACTGGCGATGGGAGATGCTCTGGCTGTGGCGCTGTTAGAGAAAAAGAGTTTTCGCAAGGAAGACTTTGCCTTTCTTCATCCCGCAGGCACTCTGGGTAAGAGGCTCTTATTAAGAGTAGAGGATATTATGCGCACCGGAGAAGCCAATCCCCTGGTTTCTGAGAATAGTCTGGTCAAGGATGTGCTGCTGGCAATAACCCGCTCGCGCGCCGGTTCAGCAACGGTTATTGACAAAAACAGGAGACTCACAGGTATTTTTACCGACGGTGACCTGCGTCGTCATATCGAGGATGCCCCCAGTCTTTTAAATCGAAGGGTTAGAGAGGTGATGACCCGAGCACCCAAGGCGATAAAAAAAGGGAGGCTTGCCGAGGAGGCATTTAAAATCCTCGAGGAACATAGAATTGACGAAATTCCGGTTGTGGACGATGAGAATAGGCCTATCGGATTGGTGGATGTCCAGGATCTCTTGAAGGCGGGGATTGTATAGCACGGATTACCACGGATTACCACGGATATAAAAATACAGATGGTTACGGATATAAACGAGAGAGCAAAGAAGATTAAACTGTTGATTCTTGACGTTGACGGGGTTTTGACCGATGGGAAGTTTTATTACGGCAACTACGGAGACGAGCTCAAGGCCTTTGACATGCAGGATGGTTTCGGAATAACACTTCTGATGTGCGCGGGTATAAAGGTTATTATTATTACGGCAGGCGCATCAAAGGTGGTAATCCGCCGGGCAAAACACCTACGCATAACCAAGGTATATCAAAAATCCTTCCGCAAACTTGAAACTTACGAGAAGGTTCTGAAGAAATTTAAAGTAAAAGACGAAGAAATTGCCTACATCGGTGATGACTTGATAGACTTGCCTATACTTAGAAGAGTAGGTTTTGCTATCTGTGTTTTAAATGCCCGCGAGGAGTTAAAAAGCGTTGCTCAGTATATTACAGCCCGCCGGGGCGGTGAGGGAGCAGTTCGAGAAGTAGCCGAGCTTCTACTTAAATCTCAAGGCAAATGGGACAGCGTTACCCGGCGTTACTTCTGAAGATAACATAGTCCACAACCATCTTAAATTAAGAAGTTACATATCTTGCCCCCTTTTTCCAAATTGCCGCCATTCGTTTTTTATGTTATAATCTTTTGGTTAAAAATTTTGCAATGCAAAATTTTTGGAGAGGTCGCGTAGTGGCCTAGCGCGCGGGTCTGGAGTACCCGTAACCCGCAAGGGTTCCAGGGTTCGAATCCCTGCCTCTCCGCCAGTTTTTAGGTGAACCCTTCCGACGAGAGCCACAGCTAGTTTTGGCTCACGCAGAAGGGGATTCGAACTAATTGTTCGAAAACAGGGACTTTAACAATGTAAGGAAAGGGGCTTGTCATGAAAAAAGCATTCTATTTTTTGGTTCTCACAGTCCTAATTGGTGGATGTGCGACAATGCAAGAAGCGACTGCTCCCAATAGGACTAATTTATTGAAACTTTCCATGGGTATGAGTAAAGCAGAAGCGATAACTGCCATGGGGACTGCTCCGGCTACTGCGTACTATCGCGATAATTTTGGGTTCCAACAAAGTTTTACAATAAATAATCCATATCGTTCAGAAATATTACAAGGCAAAGATAAAACATTTGAAGTTTTATACTATGCTACCGACGTCAAGAAAGATGATAATGCTATTACTGATGACGAATTAACACCGCTTGTTTTTGATAATGGAAAACTTATAGGTTGGGGTTGGAGTTTTCTGCAAGATAATGCTCAGAAATATGAGATAAGAATAAGGTAATTTTTGCGATGGCTATGCGTCCCAAGGAAATTAAAAACGTCAATGAGGTGGTAGAGTTATATAGCTCGATAACGAAAGAAGGTCCTCAGTTTATATTCCGGGGAATGTCTTGCAAGGATTATCCGTTGCTTCCACGGATTGAGTGGGATAAAGAAACGCATAAGGTTGATGAACAAGAAAATTTTAATAATTTCAAGAAATCTCTTGAGAGCCAAGGTTATTTTAAGCAAGATTTCATACACAATGATTTTAGAACGCTGGGGTTGGCACAGCACTATGAGCGTTTTCCAACTAGATTGCTTGATTGGACAAGCAATATTTTGATAGCATTGTATTTTGCTTGCCGAAATAAGGATAAACATAATCTAGATGGAGCTATTTGGTTGTTTCTTTTGCCTTCGGATCCCCTAGATAGTATTTGGCTGAATCCGAATGAGGAGAATGGTGTATCCCCGTTTAGTTTTGATGAGTTCAGGCATCTGCGGTTCTTTCGTTGATGATTTTGAAATGCTTTTGCCAAAAGAGAATGAGCAGGAAAAGCTTGGTAATAGCAGAGATATTAAACAGAGATCAATAATGACACTACATCCTAAAAATAAGGATGGTGAGTTCGGCAATCTGGAAGATTCTAAACAGAAATATAGTTTGGAAAAAATTCTAGTCCGGAAAGAATATAAGCAAACAATTTTAAATGATCTTTCAAATGATCCATGGAGGATTACACATGAAACTCTTTTTAACGGTGTATCTGCGCGAGAATTACAGAGCAGGGAAATCTGGAAGGATATAATGGAAAAAAATCTTAGGGCTCATGCTAATCGAGCCTTAATAAATCCATAATGTTATTACTAAATAACGTAATCGTAATAAGGTGCCAAGTCTGGCGGTTCTTTGGTTTTGATAGGTTTATTGAAAATGGGTTCGTCTAGGGCGATGAGCCAACCCATGCTACGTTTTCGATGAATTTTTATAAGTAGCTCTATTTCAATGGGTTGTAGGGTTCGCTTATCGTCCACGACTACCCGAAAAATTTCCCGACAAGGGAAATTTTGAGGACACTAAAGCGAGCGTTAAACGGCCCGACAAGGGCCGTAGCGAGCGTAGTGTCTCCGCCATTGTTGACGCTCAAGCGAACCCTATGGGGGCATACATAATAGTAGGGTTCGCCTGGCGTCCACGACTACCCGCCAATTAGAAAATGGATGGCGAAATAGGTTGGGTCTTTTCCATACATTAGAATTAATGTTTTAAATAGGCAATGAAAGATTGGCTCAGGCAGTTGTTTGCTGTAATTGATCGAAAAGATGTTGAGGGTTTTGTTTTATTTTTAGCGGAGGATGCTTCGTTTAGGTTTGCTAATTTCGTGGCTGTTGTAGGCAGAGATAATATCCGCAAGGCAGTGAGCAGTTTCTTTTCCCAAATAAAAGGATTACAGCATCGCATCATAGAGGTATGGGAATACGCTGATACTGTGATTTGCGAGGGAGAAGTGACTTATATGCGTAACGACGACACAAAATTAACACTCCCCTTTGCTAATATTTTTCGCATGAAAGATAACCTGATTGCGGATTACCGGATATATATTGACATCTCTCCGCTTAGTGATAAGTTATGAATTTATGCACAATTTTTGCATTACCAAAATTTTGATGCGCCTGTGGCTCAATTGGATAGAGCACCAGTCTACGGAACTGGTTGTTGCAGGTTCAAGTCCTGCCAGGCGCGCTTCTACTTCGCCATCCCATCGGTAATAGATGGTATGGCTACGCAGGAACAAGCTCTGCTTTGCAGTTTGATATTACGATGTTAAAAACAGATGAGTTTTTTATGCAAGAGGCTTTGAAAGAGGCCAGGGTTGCCTTTGAAAAAGATGAAGTTCCGGTGGGGGCGGTGATCGTCCATGAAAATAGAATAATTGCCCGGGCGCATAATCAAATCCGTACTCTTAAAGACCCCACTGCCCATGCCGAGATGATTGCCATTACCCAGGCGGCCAGTTCCCTGGGCAATGAGCGCTTGTTAGGGGCGAGTATCTATGTTACAATTGAGCCCTGTTCGATGTGTGCGGGAGCTCTGATCCTGTCCAGGGTAAAACGGATTATTTACGGAGCAGATGACCCTAAAACCGGTGCCTGCGGTTCAGTTTTGAATATTGCCAGTCATAGAAAACTCAATCACCGCATAAAAGTTACCAAAGGGGTTTTGAGAGAAGAATGCAGTAAAATTCTGCAAGAATTCTTTCAGAGTAAACGTAGACTCAAAGTAATTTTAAGCAATTAATTTCGAATTTTTGCTCCGCAAAATTCGAGGAGGAGTGGCTGAGTGGTCGAAAGCAACTCACTGCTAATGAGTTGACCTGGGAAACTGGGTCCTTGGGTTCGAATCCCAACTCCTCCGTATTTATTGACGCTCAGGCGAACCCTGGCAGGTGAAATTAGTCAGGGTTCGCCTAGGTATCTGGGCTTAGTTGGTAAAATTTAAAAAGAAGGATACACATGAAGACAAACGGACGAGCATTAGATTTATACATAGATTTGGAAAAAGAAAAATATGACTGGAAGAAAGACATTATTATTAATAAATCTAGATTGCTAGAAAAAATCGAAGAAGTCGAGAAAGCCGATAGTCCGATTAAGTTAAAAAGTAAGATATCATTGCTTAAGTCCGTAATTAGTTATCCCAAAAATGATACTGACGGATTAGTTAACATAGATCAAAATGGCGATACTATGGTGTTGAAGAAATGGGCATTAATAGAAGAGTTTAAGCAAATTGAGGAAGCGCAGACTGCCGAAAGAGCCCAATATTATATTGATCGATTAAAAAAAGGAATAAGTGAAGTTAAAACAAGCAAAATAAATGACATAAATCTTAATCGCTGGAAAGAATACGAAGATATTATTACTGATAGCTTATGGATAATGGATAAAAGGGATGCGTCCGGCGCTCATGCGGGATGGTACTGGGGGAATTTTATTCCACAAATTCCCCATCAATTGATGTCGCGTTATACAAAAGAAAATGATTGGGTTCTGGACGCTTTTGTTGGTAGTGGCACAACCTTGATTGAATGCAAAAGATTAGGTAGGAATGGGGTTGGAATTGAATTGAATTCCGAAGTTGCTGTTAAAGCAAAAGAGTTAGTTAAGAAAGAAAATAACACGCACAAAGTTATTACGGAAATAGTAAAAGGAGATAGTCGGAGGGTTAATTTAAAAGAAACGCTCGATCGTTTTGGAGCGAAAAGTTTTCAGCTAATAATCATGCATCCTCCGTACCACGATATTATCAAATTCAGCAAGGACAAAGATGATTTGTCTAATGCAGTATCAACTGAATGTTTTACAAGTATGTTTGGAGAGGTTTTAGATAATAGTATCCCTTATTTAGACAAGGGGCGGTATTTAGCTATAGTTATAGGTGATAAATATTATAAAGGTACCTGGATACCATTGGGATTTTATATAATGAACGAGGTTTTAAAGCGTAATTTTACATTAAAGAGTATAATTGTTAAGAATTTTGAAGAGACAAAAGGAAAAAGAAATCAAAAAGAATTATGGCGCTACAGAGCATTAGTGGGCGGATTTTATATTTTTAAACACGAGTATATTCTTTTATTCAAAAAAGGCTAAAATATGAAAACACACGTTTTTATTGTCAATGAAGCATCGTTTCCAATACATTTGCAATATTTATTTGCAGGAACAGGTGCGGCTGACAATGATGACCATATTGGGCTTCTTTCAGATATTAAAAGGGTCAGAATAGGGGATAGGGTTTTATTCTATCTAGAGACTAAAGAAAGCTCGGGGATAGATGGTGGCTTTTTTGGTGCATTTAAAATAGCAAACTTAACTCCAATTGTTATTCAGGATTCAGGCAACCCGACTTATCTTGAGCAACAATTAGGCAAGAAGCTAATTTATCGTGTAAGGCTTGAACCTGCTGAGGTATATTCTAAGGGGGTTGTGGAATATCAGGCACTTGATAATTTACCTGTGTATGCAAAAGAAATACTTTGGAGTTTGATATACAGAAAGTTAAAGGGGCAAAGGGGATGTACTCCATTGACAATCGAAGAATCAAATCGATTGATGGATATGATTCAAAGAGCTAATAATAACCATCTTCTGCAGTATACAAATACGGATGGATTTACTTATAATGTAGCTAACCAGCAAATTGAGATTGTTCCAAATGGTAGAAACCATTATGCAGGCGTAATTAATCCTGCGACGCCACTTATTCCTCAGATCTTGCAACTTGCCAATGCTAATCGGGCATTTGAAGTTAATTTGCAGGCTTATTTCACCGAAAATGCTGGTTTGGGTGTTAATCAAAGTTTAGATGCTATTACTGGGCTTGCGAATCAAATTATTTGGTTAGGCAATGAAGTAAAATGTGGGGTTGGGATGCGGAGCATAGACGTTTTTTCTATTGTTAATTTTCCTCGCGATATTCGTCAACATCGAATCATAGAGCTTAAAGATGAACAAGTAAGCCCAAATATTACTCGTCAATTATTTAAATACGTAAATTGGACTAGTCAATATATAAATGGCGCAATAAACGCAAATATCCAACCGATCGTTGTTGCACGAGAGATCCCAAATACCGGTAATAATAGGCTAAAGAGAAAAAGAGTTGAGCCAAATGGGCAACCAACCGTTTTTTGGCAAGAAATTCGTGATGCTTTTAATGGATTTAACGCTAGAAATCTGGCTATGCCTATACTTTATTACGAATATAGTTTTCAAAACGCCAATATTGTATTTAGCAGTGTTAATTATTAGTTGTCATTGGATATGTAGACGAATCCGCGTCTACCTTTGCGAATAGTCATTTTCACAAGTAATTTAATTTCTTGTAGTTGTAGGGTTCGCCTGGCGTCCACGACAGCCCGCCAGTGATGGAGTAATCCAATGTCTTATATTGTCTTTGCACGGAAATGGCGGCCGCAGGATTTTGAGGCGGTCGTAGGCCAGGAGTATGTGACCACAACTTTAAAGAATGCGATTTCTTTAAATCGTATTGCCCATGCCTATTTATTCGCCGGTCCGCGAGGTGTAGGCAAAACCACAGTGGCCAGGATCTTTGCCAGGGCCTTAAACTGCGAAAAAGGCCCGACCGATAAACCCTGCAATAAATGTATTTCCTGCCGGGAGATAATGGCGGGAAACAGCGTCGATGTCTTAGAGATTGACGGTGCCTCCAATCGCGGCATAGATGAGATCCGCAGCCTGCGCGAGAATATCAAGTTCTCGCCTATAGCGGGGAAATTCAAAATTTATATCATCGATGAGGTACATCAAATAACTATCGATGCCTTCAATGCCCTGCTTAAGACTTTAGAGGAGCCGCCGGCCCATGCCAAGTTTATCTTTGCCACAACCCAACCCCATAAGGTTCCGGCGACCATACTCTCGCGTTGCCAGCGTTTTGATTTTAAGAGAATTCCGGTTAAGTTAATCATCGAGAAACTAAGCCAGATTGCCCACGCGGAAAAAATCAAGATAGAAGACCAGGCTTTATTCGCTATTGCCCGGGCTGCAGAAGGCAGTATGCGGGATGCCGAGGTGCTGCTGGACCAGATTAATTGTGCTTCAGAGGGAAAAATAAGCATAAAAGATGTCAGCGAAATGCTGGGAGTAATTGAGGAGGATTTAGTTTTTGATATAGCGGAGAAGATTCAGAAGAACCAGACGCGTGAACTTCTCTTGTTGTTGGACAGAGTTATAGCGGACGGTAAAGACCTCGGTTATCTTTTGAATTCGCTCATCGAACACTTCCGCAGTCTCTTGATATCCAAGTTTGTCAAAACCAACCTTGAGGATGTATTAGATTTACCCCCGGAATTATTAACCGCAATATCCCGTCAGTCTGAGAATTTCTCCCCGCCCGAGCTTTTCTATATCCTCCAGATTCTGACTCATACGCAGGATATTGCCAAACGGGCGGTTTCGGTGCGGGTGGCCATAGAGCTGGCAATGATCAAACTTACCGAACGCAGCCAATTGGTTCCCATTGAGGAAATCTTGAATAAAATAAATCAGCTGAAAGACAGTATTCCCCCAGAAAAGAATGTTGTAACGGATGTAGTTAAATTCTCAAACCCGGCCCCGGCCGGAGAAACCAAAACACAGATAAAGACTCCGGAGGTTGCCCAGAAACAGCTGCCAGGAGAAAGCAGACAAGAGCATAAAAGAAAAATTAACCTGGAGGAAGTAAAGGCGGTTTGGGAAAAACTGATCGAAGAGGTGCAGAAGTACAAGATGTCTTACGGGATTTATCTTGCTGAGGGCAAGTTATTGTCGGTTGAGGATAATGTATTAACGTTAGGCTTTGCGAGCGATAAAAATCTCCATAAAGAGACCCTGGATAAACTCCTGATCCGTCAGGCAATCGAGTCCAGGCTAAATGTGCTTCTCGAGGTGGAAATTAGACTGAATTTCGTCGGACTTAAGGAAGAAACAGGGCAAAATGCTGAGCCGAAAGCTGAGGCCCCGGAGGCTTTTGCCCGGGAGAGCCGGCCAGACGTTCAGACACAGAGTAATTCTTCTAAACCCAATCCCATGGTCGAGAAGGCATTGAAGATATTCGGGGGGAAGATTACTCAAGGGACTTCAGAATGATTTATCCCAAACCGGTCGAAGAATTGATCAACTCTTTAACCAAATTGCCGGGCATAGGGCCCAAGACGGCACAGCGGCTGGCTTTCTATATCTTACGCTATTCTAAAGAGGAAGCCCAGAGATTAGCGAACGCGATAATAAAAACCAAAGAGACCGTTTTCTACTGCAAGAACTGTTTTAACTTAAGCGAAAACGAATTATGTCCTGTTTGTGAAGACCAGGTACGGGATAGAGGAGTTATCTGCGTTGTCGAAGAGCCGCAAGATATCCTGTCAATAGATAGAACCGGAAGTTTTAAAGGCCTTTATCATGTTCTTCTGGGAGCGATTAGCCCTTTGGAGGGAGTAAGCCCTGAGGATTTGAAAATAAAAGAATTGATTTCCCGAATTGAATCGAATAGAATAAACGAAATTATTATCGCTACCGATTCTGATCCCGAAGGCGAAGCTACGGCGTTATATTTATTGAAATTACTTAAGCCGTTAGGGGTCAAGGTAA
>Ga0105164_10001426_pt1 | contig 15371 bp, 18 predicted proteins | sample VDWuncwatermetaG_FD_89674 | JGI IMG/M metagenome (GOLD analysis project Ga0105164, IMG submission 89674) | Wastewater microbial communities from Netherlands to study Microbial Dark Matter (Phase II) - VDW unchlorinated drinking water | ecosystem: Environmental > Aquatic > Freshwater > Drinking...
GGCAGTAAATTCTTCTTTGAGCTGCCTATTTTTGAAACACGCAAAGTAGAATCGCGCCGAACATAAATGGCTTGAGCTTTTCTTCCCTGAGGCCGGCCGATTCAACAACGTCGATAAGTTCATCCCGATTAAAAAATTTTAGAATTGAACTACCAAGATAGGCATAAGGCACATGCTCGCCTGAAAGCATCCCTCCCAATATCGGGATTATCCTTGCCGCGTAAAAATGAAAAATCCCCCTAAGGAATCTATTTGGCGGATGGCTTGTCTCAATTATTATAAACCTGCCGCCCGGTTTCAATATCCTGTGAATCTGCCTCAATGTCTTCTTCAGGTTTTCCTGATAAAAACTCAGATTCCTGAAACCAAAGGATATTGTAACGTAATCAAACGAACCGTTCTCAAACTCCATATTACTAAAATCGCCTTCTTTAAATATTATATTATGCAGACCGCAGGCGTCTGCCCTTTTCTTGGCAACCGCCAGCATATTGGGGGAATAATCAAGCGCGTAAATTTTTAGCCGCGGGAACTTCTTGGCTATTTTTAAAGCGAGATCCGCTGTGCCTGTGCAGATATCAAGAATTTTATCATTATCGCTTCGCGCCTCTATAATGTCCGCCGCGGCCTGGCGCCATCTTTGATCCTGGCCGAAGGTAATGACCTTATTTGTGCGGATATAGGATGAGGCTGCGGAGTCGAACATCTTCCGCATCCAGGGGTTGCTTAGTTGCATTTTGGCTAAGGTTACTCTATTCTTTAATGCCGCAGGCCCTATGGAATGCCTCAAGACACTTATCTTGATTATAATCTTCTGCCCAGATAGATGCGCCATAGACCCTGAAGAAATGCTCAACATGCTTTTTAAATGTAAAGGAAGCGGTTGAGCGGGGGCTCTTTAACAATGCCTTGCCCAACAACCTGGCTAATTGCAAACAAGATACAGGATTATTTTTTAAAATCTTTACTAAATCGTAGACATCCGGATCTAAATATCTTGTAAGTTTCCCAATTGACCAATAGTCAGGCGACAATATTGACACCTCAACAGCACCAAATGTTTTATAAGGCTGTGTATGCCTTTTATAATCCAAAAATGTTATCTGAGACCATCTATCTATGTCTTCTGAAAAGTTAACAGCGATGCCCGTAATATCAGAAGCGCGCTTAATAGCGGCTTCCATATTTTTCAAATATTTTTTATTGCATTCAATCCCAAAATCTATATCAATGCTCGGCCGATTACCTCCCATCAGAATACCAGCGGCGGCGCCTGTGAGAATAATCTTTATCTTTCCTTTGGCGGTATCTTTAATATTTTCATTGAGCGCCTGAAAAAATCTGTCAATCTGCCTTTGATTCATATTTATCTATCCTCGCCAACAGGTTATTCATCGCCTCTGACCCCAGCGTCGCCTTAAGCATCATCCAATTATTAACGTATGTCTTGGGGCCTTTAAGGGTATTCCTGTATCTGGCCTTATTGGCGTTTATTTTATTCTTGATTATATTTGAGAGGATAAAACTAATATCTTTTTGTTCTGGCGTGAGATGCGCTATCTTTTTACCCAAACTTGCTTGAGCTATTTCCTCAAGCGATTTTCGTGATAGAAGAGTTTTTTTAAAATGTATTGGGGCAACGCCATCCACAAGCGCGCCAGGAGTTGTCCTAAGGTTTGCAGCAAGCAGCCGCAAGGTCGTCAGAGAGACCTCTCTTTTCCCGCTTTCAATGGCGCTGATATTAGGGCGAGGAATACCCGTCATCACGGCTAACCCCTCTTGGGACAGCCCCCTAAATATACGCCATAGATATACATTGTCTCCGAAACTTGTCATATCTATAATGTAGCATATTTACTACATTTTGTCAAGAGGAAGCTCTATTTAAATCAGAAGTCGGCGCGTTCCCGCATGAAATCCGCCAGATTAAAAAGGCTATTTTTATAATTAGAATCAGGCAGGGCCTTCAGCCTCTTTTTCGCGGAATTCAGATAATATAAAGTGGTCTTCTTTGTGCGCGATAGGGCCTTTGTATTTTTTAAAACCCAGGCCTTTACCTTTCTCAATGACTCCTCGTCTCTGGATTTCAATAACCGCTGCAATTGATGCCGCTCTTCCTTGGTGACGGACTCCAACAAATTTAACAACGGCAGCGTCATCTCGCCCATGGCTATATCCTGGCGCGGAAATTTTCCCAGGTTTTCCCGTTCTCCGACAAGATCCATGTAATCATCTATTATCTGGAACGCGACGCCGAAATTCAGGCCATAGGCCTTTAGGGCGCTTTCAAAAGGCCGCGGGCACTCAGAAAGGATAGCGCCTGCCTGGCAGGAAGCCGCAAAGAGGCTGGCGGTCTTTTTCTTTACAATAATAATGTTATATTCCTTCAACAGGCTGGTATTATCCCTTTCGCATATCTGCACAAATTCCCCTTCGCACATCGACTTTGTCGCCTGGCTTATACAGGAGAGTAAATCCGCGCTCCTGCAGGAGGCGATCAGCTCGGAACCTACGGAATTAAGATAATCCCCGAGGGCTATGGAGATGTCCTCGCCCCATTTCGCGTTAACGCTGGGTTTGTTGTGGCGCAGAGGCGCGTGATCGACAACGTCGTCATGTATTAACGAGGCCATATGTATCAACTCCATCGCGGCGGCGATATTTGTCAATTGACAAGCGGTGAGCGGGGAATTGCGCCTGGAAGTGGCCTTGGCCGAAAGTATCACCAGGGCGGGCCTTAAGCGTTTGCCCGGCGATTCCAGCAGATAATCGGTTACCTTAAGAATGGAGGGGTTCCTTGTCCTCTTAAAGGAGCGGCGCAGCAGCTCATCCACCTTGTTAAGCTCTTTTTGTATCGGATTGTAAATCTTTTCTAAATTCATCTCTGTATTCATAATTTAAAATATCTTATCCAAAGCTATGCTCAGGATAAGCAATATGCCTATTAAAGAATGCAGGCCTATGGTGGCCGCGTTCGCCGGCAGCAGTTCGTATATCTTATCAAAATTGTTCTTTGAAGTTACGAAGGCCTTTAAGGCAAGCGGCAGACTAAGTAACACGATAAGCGAAATCAGCGGCAAAAATTTAAAAGCGACCGTCAGCGCTACGAACAGATATACGCCGGCCAACAGAATATGGTACAGGATCACGGCATTTTTTTTGCCCAGGATGACAACGAGCGTCCTTTTGTTTACCGTTTTATCCGCAAGATAGTCGGGGAACTCGTTAATAAATAAAACCATTGCGATCAGAATCCCTACAGGCACCGAGACCAGAAACGCCTCAAGCGTCAGGTTTCGGGCCTGCACATAATATGAACCCATTACCATCAGGGGCCCGAATCCGGTCCCTACCGCCAGCTCACCGAAACTGCCGTAGCCTATCTGAAGCGGCTTGGCGGTATAAAAAAATCCTAAAAACACCCCGATTACGCCCAGGATCAGAATTACATTCCCTCCGGCCAAATGGTTAAGATACAGCCCTATAGCCCCGCCTATAATAAAGGAGGCGAGGGCAACGTATAAAATCTTCTGGGGCGGGATCAACCCTTCCTGAATCACCCTTGATCCGCCGCTAAAAGGCGTCGGGGTAAGATTCTTCTCATCGCAGCCCGAGAGATGGTCAAAATAATCGTTTGACAGATTTGTGCCCATGTGCATGAGCACACCGCCTATCATCGTCAGAAAGAACCTCATCCACATAAACCCGCCGGTGTCATGCCAGGCCAGCACAGAGCCTAACGTCACGGGGATTATTGTGGCTGTAAAAAACGGAACGCGTATCGCCTTTAACCAAACTTTAAAATTCATATTTTAGGGCCTCTAGTCTGGCGTATGTAAATACCGGGCCTTCTTTACAAATGTAAAGCGGGCCGATATTGCACCGGCCGCATTTGCCCAGGCCGCACTTCATCTTCATTTCCAGCGTGGTGAATATATCTTCGGCGCAAAATCCTATCTTTAAAAGAACAGGCATTGTATACCTGATCATCACCGGCGGGCCGCAGACTATGGTCACCGCGTCCTTGCAGGTCGGCCGTATGGTTTCCAGTATTCTGGGCACTACGCCTACCATGCAGGTCCAATTGTCCTCCTGACAATCCACTGTCAGGTGAAGCTTTGTGTCTTTTGCCTTCTCCCATTTGGGATACTCATCCTTATATACCAGGTCCTTTGATGTCCTGGCGCCGTTAACGATAGTGATGGATTTAAAGTCGGCTCTGTTATCCATACAGTAATTTATCAGGGAACGCAGCGGCGCCAGGCCGATGCCGCCCGCCACAAATAAAAGATTCTTGTTCTTTAATTCCTCCATGGGAAAACCGTTGCCGTAAGGGCCCCTTATCCCTACGGTATCTCCTATATCCAATTCATGCGCGGCTTGCGTTACCTTGCCCATCTTTTTTATGCTGCATTCTATGCCTTCTGATTTACGCGTCGGAGAATTGGAGATGCAAAACGGCGCCTCGCCCTCGTTAAAAACGGAAAATTCCACGAATTGCCCCGGCTTATAATCAAAAGAATCCCGGATCTTGCCGTCTTTAAATTTCAGTCTTACCGTTTTTACATCGGGCGTTTCTTTTTTAATATCAACTATCTCGGCTAAATTTGATAAATAGATATCTTCCATGCTATTTTGGTCAACTCTCCTTGTCTAACGGCGCGTTGGCTACTATATCCGCGATATCAATCTTAACCGGGCAGTGCCTTATGCACCTTCCGCAACCGACGCATAAATTCTCTCCGAAATTTTTTTTGAAATAATCGAACTTGTGATACGCCCTTTGCCTATAACGCTCTTTTTTTGTCGGCCTGGGATTTTCGCCTGAGGCATGAAGGGTAAAATCAGCAAACGCGCACCCATCGTAACACCTCAACCTCTTGCGCTCTTCATCCACCAAATCAAAACAATGGCAGGTGGGACAAAGATAGGTGCAGACCCCGCAGCTAAGGCACGCGGAAGAGGCCCTTTCCCAGTACGGGCTTCCGAATGCCTTATCAAGGCCATCCGGCACGGCAACCTTCCTGCTAAGCGCCTCTTTTCTTTTTTTCTTATCCGATTCCCATAGCTTCTTTTGTTCCTCATTAAGCTCGCTGCCGGCAGAACCAAAGATATCGCTTCCCTTATCGCTTATTACCTCTATTATAAACTGATCTCCGATTTCAAAAATCAGGGCGTCCATGCCGCGGCCTTCTGTCGGCGAGCCCCCCATTGAGGTGCAGAAACAGTCTTTATCAGGGCTGTCGCAACTAATGCCTATCAGGGTCGTCCTTTTCCGATTATTGATATAAAAGCTGTCTTTATAATCCGAATCAAACACCTTGTCCAATAAGGTAAGGCCCCTTGCCTCGCAGGAACGCGCGCCGATGATTATCCTTTTATCTCCGGCCAGAGGCGCCTCTTCAAGAAATTCACCCGACTCATTCCGCTTTTGTTCAAAGAAACACTCCGACGGGCTTAAAAAAAACTTTTTCACCGGTTCTATAGTAAACCCTCCGCCCAGGTAAATATCCCGCGCATTTTTCATCGGCTGATAGAATACGCCTTTGCCGGGAAGCTCTCTCGGCCCCACAACCTGAAAATTACCCAAGAGGCCTTCTATAACCCTAATCAGTTCTTCCCTGCCGATGATTCTTTCCATGAATTTTTTGCTCATTACTTTATAAAATCCGTGGGGTCATTTTTATCAAAACAACTTAATAAAGGCTTCTGCTCAACGCTTGAGCCCGCTTCGTAATTAAACAGCTCCTTGACGTCCTTTTCTATTTTTTTGTTAAGGTCCCTTAGAGGGATACCTACCGGGCAGGCCCTTTCGCACTCGCCGCAATCTATACATCGTCCGGCGAGGTGCATCGCCCTCGTTACGTTCCATGAAAGATTCCCCTTTAAACTATTCGCCCTGGAAAACCAGGCGGGCATAGACTGGTCCGCCACGCACCTTGGGCAATAACACATAGGGCATACCTGCCTGCACGCGTAGCAGCGTATGCACCTTGAAAACTCTTCCTCCCAGAATTTTAAACGCTCCGAGGCGGATTTTGCTTCTAATTTACGCACTGACTCGTATTTATCCGCGGGCGCGGATGGTTTGACTTCCTCAACCTCTATTACAAACAGGTCCTGGCTTTTCCACTGGTTCTCCTGCAGTAAAACCGCTATAGATTTTACGTCGCAGGCCTTGGCTATTATGCCGACTTTTTTGCCGGCAAGCTCTTTTAAATAACAGGCAAGATTATACACGCAGTAAGAATCCCAGACCAGCCGCTCTGCGTCTTCCTGGTTATAGATAAAAAGCGGTTTAGCGGACACACCGTCGACGGCCCTTTGATAACCCAGGACCACGTCAACGCGTTTAGAAGCGAACAATTCTTTTACTTTATTTCTTAATTCTTCAATCATCCCCTGTTACCTCATTAGGGCCTGCCGTTTTAATTTCTTCAACCAGTTCTTTTATAAGCTTGGACCATTTATCGCCTTCGGAGGCGGAAACCCATGACATCTGAAATCTCCTCGGGTCAAGGCCCAGATACTCAAGAAATCTTTTTAATACGGCAAACCGCCTGCGCGCGTGGAAATTGCCCTCCGAATAATGGCAGTCCCCGATATGACAACCCGAGATAAGCACGCCGTCCGCGCCGTTCATCAGGCATTTCAGGACAAAGAGCGGGTTTACCCTGCCTGAACAGGGGACCCTGATAATCTTTATATTCGGGGGGTATTCCATGCGGGAGGTGCCTGCCAGGTCTGCGCCCGCGTAACTGCACCAGTTGCACAGAAACCCTATTATATTGGGTTCCCAGCCCTCTTTTGTCATATTTCCCCTAACTGCTCCATAATCTGCCTGTTGGAAAACCCTTCCAGATCTATCGCGGACATCCGGCATACAGCCGTGCAATTCCCGCAGCCCGTGCAAACCCCTTCAAGGACCTCGGCGACTGTTCTTTTTCTTTTAAGCTGCCTGTCCTCTATCTCCTTCATCTCTATAGCGTGGAACGGGCAGGCCTCATAACAGGCCTTGCAGCCGGAGCACAAGATCCTATCCACCTTTGCTATCAACGGCTCTCTTTCCAATTTATCCTGAACCAACAATCCCAGCACCTTGGCTGCCGCGGCGGACGCGGTAGCCACGGTATCCGGTATATCTTTTGGAGATTGGCACGCGCCGGCCAGGAACACGCCGCTGGTTATGGTTTCTGCCGGGGCAAGCTTCGGGTGCGCTTCCGTAAACAGGTTATTTTTATCGTAGGGTATATGCATCGTCTGAGCCAGTTTGGCCGCGTCGGGCTGCGCGACCAGGCCGGCCGCCAGAACCACCAAATCCGCCTGTATCTCAATCTGCGCGCCGCTCAATGTGTCAGCGCCTCTTACAATGAGCTTGCCGCCCTTTTCAAAAACCCTGGAAACTCTTCCTCTTAAATAGACCGCCCCATGCTTATCCTGCACATTTTTGACAAACTCTTCATAATTTTTCCCCGCCGCCCTTATGTCTATGTAGAATACATATGCCTGGGCGTCTTTATTATGTTCTTTAAGCAAAAGGGCGTGTTTTGCCGTATACATACAACATACCCTTGAGCAATAAGACACGCCTTTTTGCTCATCGCGCGAGCCGACGCATTGGATAAAGACCACGTCCTTCGCCTCTTTGCCGTCAGAGGGCCTCAGAACCTTGCCGCCCGTCGGGCCCGATGAGTTAACCATGCGCTCAAAATGGAGGCCGGTTATCACGTCCTTATATTTTCCGTAACCATACTCGCCGTATACGGAATGGTCAAATTGTGTGAACCCGGTGGCGACTATGATAGCCCCGAATTTCTCCTCTATAATCTCATCCTGCATATCATAATCTATCGCACCGAACGGGCAGACCTTCTGGCATATGCCGCATTTCTTCGTCTTGAAATATAAACAATTTCCCCTGTCTATAACCGGCGCGTTAGGCACGGCCTGGGGAAACGGGACGTATATAGCGGTCCTTTTGCCCAGCTTCATATCAAATTGCGAAGCGGTCTTTGCGGGGCATTTATTCCAGCACGCGCCGCACCCCGCGCATTTTTTTAAATCCACGGAACGGGCCTTTTTTCTTATCTTTACTGTGAAATTCCCCACATGGCCGCTTACCTCTTCTATCTCGGAACAGGTATGTATGGTCACATATTTACTCTGAGAGACCGTAACCATCTTGGGCGTTAATATGCAGGCGGCGCAGTCTAAGGTAGGGAACGTCTTGTCAAACTGCGCCATCTTGCCGCCGATGGACGGCTCCCTTTCCACAATCACTACCGGATATTTCGCGAAAGCGATATCTATCGCCGACTGGATGCCCGCGATGCCGCCGCCGATAATTAACACCTTCTTTTCTATGGAGATATAGGTCTTCTCAAGCGGCTTATCCCGTGAAACCTTGGCCACGGCGAGCTTAACTATTGCTATCGCCTTGCGGGTTGCCTGCTCCATATCCCTGTGGACCCATGAGCAGTGCTCTCTTATATTCGCTATTTCAATCAAGTATGGATTTACCCCGGCATCTTCCAGGCATTTTCTGAATGTCTTCTCGTGGAGGCCGGGGCTGCAGGCGCAGACCACAACCCTGTCTAAGGCCTTTTCCTTTATAACATCCCAGATTAATGCCTGGCCGGGGCTGGAACACATGTATTTGTAGGTGGTGGAGTATTTTACATTGGCCAGGCCGGACGCCGCCTTGGCGACCTTTTCCACATCTACCGTGCCCGCTATATTAGTCCCGCAATGGCAAACAAAGACCCCTATTTTCATAAGTTACCCAGAATTCCATTTTCCCTCAAAAGAGGGACGGGATTTACGGCGTGCTTTTTAAACCCTAACTTCCCCGGCTCTACCCCTAAGGCCAACCCCAGGAGCTGCGTAAAATAAAAAACGGGTATATTAAAATTTTTCTTATATTTTTTATTTATGGCGTCCTGCCTCAAATCCAGGTTTGACTGGCACAGCGGGCAGGCAACGACAATGGCCCGGGCGCCTTCGTCATGGGCCATCTGCAGTATGTCCCCGGAAAGTTTAAGCACTATATCCGTCTTGGTCAGAGAGAAACTGGCCCCGCAGCATTCAGTTTTATACGGCCATTGGACGGGCTCAGCGCCTATCGTTCGCATCAGGTCGTCTATTAAATGCGGGTCCTCTAAATCATCCAGTTGTGTAACTTCCGGCGGGCGAGTCAGGAGGCAGCCGTAATAACACGCTACCTTCAAACCGCTCAATTTTTTAGTTACCCTCTCGCCCAGGTTCTTTAATCCGAAGTAATTAACCAAAACATCCAGGAAATGCCTTACCTTAACCTCGCCTTCATATTCTTCGCCGACTATTTTTTCCACTTTTTCCCTGTGCGCGGGATCGTCTTCCATAAATTTATTTGCGATCTTCAGGCGGCTAAAACACGCGGCGCAGCAGGTAACTACTTCATCCGCGCCCATTTTTCTTGCCTGGATTAGATTCTTGACCGGAAGGGCCAAAGACAACAAGTGCATCGTTATATGGGCGGGCGTGGCGCCGCAGCATACCCAGTCAGGTATCTCTGTAAGCTCTATGTTAAGCGCCTTGGCTACTTCTTTTGTAGAAAGGTCGTATTCCTTAGCGGTTGAATGAAGGGAACATCCCGGATAATACGCGTACTTCATTTATACTTTTCTATCTTTCCGATTAATTTTCTGGATAAATTCAAAAATACAAGTTTTGGATAAAATAGTCTGGTCCTTTTAACTTTACCCAATTTGCCCGAGTTATTAAAAATCGCTCTGATTTCCTTTATGTTCTTGGCCCTGTGAGGCAATATCTCTATCTTATTTTTAAGGAACATCTTAGGCGCCAAGAATATATCCTTAAAAAATTCGCCGCTTAAAAGATTAAACATCCCGATAAGCCCCATCTCATAAAGCCTGCCGAAGAGCTCTATGTTTCTTAAGAATATCTTATTAAAGAGAGGCACCTCTGTCTCTTCAAGCGGTATAACCTGTTTTTTATAGGCGCGCCTTCTAAGATAATCCATAATCTCGGCTATGTCTATCTCGCGCGGGCACCTGGCCGTGCATGCCAGGCAAGAGGCGCAAAGCCACATGGTCTTGCTGGACAAGACCTCATCCTGCATGCCAAGCTGGACCATCCTTATTATCTGATTGGGGAGGTAATCCATCTGATAGGAGACCGGGCAGCCCGCGGAACATTTCCCGCACTGGTAGCACAGGCGGACATTTTCACCGCACTCCTTCTCCAGAATCTTTTGGAACGGGCCCTTTATCGTATCCTGCGAAATGAACCATTTCATGGGAATGTTATAATTATACTCGTCTGGACACTTTTTACAAGTATTAAAAGTGAGTACCTTCCAGCGGGTTTGAGTCTATTATAGGAATAAGTAGCCTATAGATATAGAGGAGACTATCATAAGATAAATAACAACATTTGCGTCTATTGCCGAACGAAACATCACCGGATTGTCGTAATTCTTTTCCGCGACTGAAAGGCTCTTCAAAAGCCAGGGCAATAGAAAGAAATTAACTATCGCGAACGCCGGAATCTTATTTAAAAGTAGGCCCAAGGTTAAAAGTAAAAATACCACCGCAAAACATAACTTTAAAAACTTTATTGCTTTTTGTTTTCCCATTCTTACCACCAAATTTCTCTTGCCCACTAACCTATCTTGATAATAGTCCGGTATCTCATTAAGAATCGCCAAACAAAAGACTGACAATCCGCAAAGCAAAGAAGCGCAGGCAGGAATAATTCCTATTCTTCCTGCCTGAAGATAATAGCTGCCCAAAACCATCAACGGGCCATAAGAAAGGCCAATCACAATTTCTCCCAACCCGCGGTATGCCCATTTAAATGGCGGGCCAACATAGAAATAAGCGCCCAAAAATCCCAGAAATGAAAATAAAAGTATCCCCCAGCGGGTCAAATAGGCAAGATATAATCCGATAAAAAAAGCCAGGGTAAATGCCGACAGCCCCAACACATAAAAGTGCCCGGGAACCGAAGGCCTTTCGAGAGCAAATATTCTATCTCCGCCCGCTTGAGCGTCAAAATACTCGTTGAATAGCTCCACGCCTGCTAAAACTAAAAAAATACCCAAAAGACCCCAGTAAAAATTATGCCAGTTAAAGGACCTTCGGGTGTTAAATGCTGCGGCCTGCCCTAATAAATACGGAAAGATACCAGCGAAAAGAAAGAAACGATATCGGATAAATCGGATTATTTTAAGGTTAAGCACAGAGGGCATTGGGCTTGAGACCCTATACCTGTTTCCATGTATTTGATTCGGCCAAGAGTTTAGGGTCAGCGATTACTTTTTTGGCGAATTTAATAACATCGGGGTTGCGCCAGGCTTTTTTATAAGCCTCCCATACCAACGCTAAGCTTTGTTTTTTCAAATCGCCGCAGATAAATGGTAACGGCCCGATAAGTTTCACCTTGCCGTTAGGTAAGACCAAAACACTTGCTGAAGGCGACTCTAATCTATATTTTAATTCTTCTACCACATCATAGGGATAATAATAAACCTTCATTTTCCCTCTGTATAAATCTATCTTTTCCTTTAGTACGGCAAAAAATTTCTCATATTCCACATCAGAGGGGCATAACATATCCCAGTTTTTGGCTGCCCGGCCGATGCGCATCATCTTACCGGTGTATACGCCGTAAACTCCTAAAGAATAGGCAAGGTCAATCAACGCGCCTGTTTCATGAATATTAAATTTGGTGGGCACAAAAACTATCTCTGTGTTAACGCCATTTTTAACAAGATGGCGGCAGGCAGCCACGGCCTTATCCCAATCGCCTCTTAATCTTAACTTTTCATGTGTCTTGTCGGTGGCCCCGTCAAGTGAGATTTGCACAGAACGAAACCTCAATTTTGCAAGTTTTTCTGCTACGCGTTCGTTGACAAATTCCCCGTTTGTTTCTACCTTAAGGCTTACATTATTTCCCCTCAAGAACTCGCACATCTCAAAAAAATGCGGATGAAGTAACGGCTCACCGCCGGAAAAAGCAACATAAGGAATGTTTAAATTTACTATCTGTTGTAAAAAATCAAATACCTCTTCCTTATTCATTTCATCAGGCATGCTGTGCCCTGCTTCTTCGCAGCAATGCAGGCAGCCTAAATTGCATTCGGAATTAATTTGCCAGGCAACAAAAAGAGGCGCTTTGTAATCTTCAAATCTCATCCCCTCTATCGTTGTCTTGAGCCTTCTGGCACCCTCCGCCATATTATCTTCAACAGCTGAATTAATTGATCTTTCCGTGCGAGCTTCTATATTCATTATCATTACCTACTTTCCTATAGATAAAATTATTTTCTTTTAAGCAATTAACAAAATCGGTCGTATCTTTTTCTATCTTTTGATCCCCGAGGTAGCCTTCTCGTAATTCATCCACTATTTGCGGTAAATCTCTTCCTTGTCCAATAAGCTCTAATATCCTTGCGCCTGTTTCGTTGGTAATAAAAATCTTTTCACTTAAAGTCTCAAAAATCACTGTCCCGAATTTTTCATTCCTGATTTTTACATGTTCGGTAAAATTCATAAAAACCCCGCATCCTCTCTTAATAAACCAATGCCTGGCACTTATGCCATGGATTTAGAAGTTGATAATTATGTAAATCTAATATATGGCTGAGCCATTACCTTACCAGATACATCTTCCAGTATTGGTTTTTCCCAGTTCTTTTTCTCTGATTTTTTTCCCGCGTCAGGGGATAATTCCACCTTTGCTCCAACATCAATTTTCTTACGACCCATCTTATTCACCTCCTTTTGATTTTTCCCCGGATATTACAATTAATGCGCCGGTTAACATTTGTATTATTTTAACTTATTAATATTAAAATTTCAAGAAAAAATTAGTTTTTTAACTCCTTTTTTCCAGCTCTTTAATAAGATTATAGAAAATAAAGTAGTGAAAAGGCAGACATATATACCAATAAATCCTGCCAAAAAGGCCATTGGTGTCATAATAGGCAATTACACTCAATTTTCTTCTATTATTATCTTTTTCCCTAATATTAAATTCCAGCCATGCCCTGCCCGGCAGACGCATCTCGGCGCGCATAAGGAGCCTCTTGTTTTCCTGTATATCTTCTATCCGCCAGAAATCTATTACATCGTTTATCTTTAAGCTGGAGTGGCTTCTTCTTCCACGGGATGACCCTACACCGAGCAGGACCCGGTCTATCCCCCCTCGCAGGCGCCACAACCAGTTGCTTTGAAACCATCCTTCCCTGCCTCCTATTTTACAAATTGACCTAAAGAGGCTGGAGGCGTCCTTTTTGGTGGTGATGGAGCGGACAGCTACATATTCCGGCCTCTTCTTGAGTTCGTGAAGTTTCAGGGCCAGCTCGTAAGCAGGATAATAGGCATCGGACCACCTTGTATATACCTTGTCCTGTTCCTCCCTGGACATAGCCCGTATTATCGCCTCTTTATAAGATAGCGTCTCAAACGGTATAAATTCTTTTATGCTGTCATCCTGGCAGATAACCTCGTTTTTTAACCCTTCCATCAGGCATTCCGTGATCGGTTCGGGTACCGGCGTAAGAAGGCTTGCGCCGTACGCGTAAAATCTGATGCTCGAAACGAAGGTAGGTATGAATATAATCTTCTTCTGATGCAGTTCCGCGAATATCTTGAGCATCTTTTTATAAGTCAAGACGTCTTTGCCGCCTATGTCAAAAAACCTCCCTGAGGTCTCGGGCATCTCTAATACACCAACCAGATATTTTACAACATCGCGGACAGCTATTGGCTGGCACCTGTTCATTGCCCAGCGCGGTATCAGCATAAAACTGAGTTTTTTTGTCAGGTGTTTAATAATTTCGTATGAAGCGCTCCCGGACCCCACGATCACAGCCGCCCTTAAGATGGTTACCGGCACCTTTCCGCGCCTGAGCTCCTCGGCTACCTCTGTGCGGCTTCTAAGATGCGACGACAAGGGGCCCCTGATATCGCCTAGGCCGCCGAGATAAATGATCCTTTTAATCCGCGCCTCTTCGGCGGCCTTTGAGAAGTTTTTGGCGGCCTCCAGGTCCGCCGAAGCGAATTTCTTCGGCCCAAGCCGCAGAGAGTGAATCAAATAATAGGCGATATTGATGCCTTTAAGCGCCTCCCGCAGGAGCTCTATGTTATGCGCGTCCGCTACCGCTATCTCCGCCCCGGGCCAGAGTTTATTATATCCGCCAGACGCGGCCCTCACCATGACCCGCACTTTATATCCCCTGGCCAGCAGCTCAGGAACAAGCCGCCCGCCTATATAACCGGACGCGCCGGTCACTAAAATTTTGCCTATGTCGGGTTGAAATTTGGTAGGCAGTTCATTGCAAAAGAGATCTTTCTTATCCCATGGCGGAACAAATGAAATACTGTCCATATTGCCTCTTTTTAAATATATTTATACCCCTTTTAATTTATTTGCGCAAGGGAAAAATACGCGAATTATCATAGAGACAAAAAATAATTTGCATTTGTAATCATAATTTTGATAGAATACTGCTATTATGGTATTAACCAAACTAATTGTCGCGGATTACGGGATAGCCGGATTACTTTTCATCTTTGGGATCGCGTTTGTAGCCGGCGCTTTAATCGTATCATGGCTGCTTCGGCCGCGGGCGCCTAACCATGCCAAAAATTCCACATATGAATGCGGGGAAGTTATAAAGAGCCCGTCCAGGATCCAATTTAACGTAAGTTATTACCTCGTCGCCCTTGTCTTCGTGGTATTTGACATAGAGGTATTGTTTCTGGTCCCCTGGGCGGTTGTATTCCGCGAACTCGGGATAGCGTCGTACATAGAAATGATGCTATTCATCCTGATTTTAATCTTCGGCCTGATCTATGCCTGGAAGAAAGAGGTATTCAGATGGCAGTAGTTGAAAAAATCCCGGCGGCGAAATTAATACATAAATTCCCGGGCGGCGGGCTTTTTCTCACGACGGCCGAAAGCGTCTTAAAATGGGGAAAGGCCTCGTCCTTGTGGCCCATGACGTTCGGGCTTGCCTGCTGCGCAATAGAAATGATCGCCACGGGGGCCGCGCGTTTTGATATAGACAGGTTTGGCGCCGGGGTATTCAGAGCGAGCCCGAGGCAATGCGACGTAATGGTTGTCGCGGGCACGATCTGCGTTAAAATGGGCTGCTGCATGCAGCGGTTGTACGCGCAGATGCCCGAGCCCAAATATGTGATAGCTATGGGGAATTGCGCCATATCAGGCGGAATTTTTTACCACGATACGTATTCGGTCGTAAAAGGGACTGAGGCGCTGGGCATACCCGTGGACGTGTATATACCGGGCTGCCCGCCGCGGCCGGAAAATCTGCTCTTCGGCCTTATGAAATTGCAGGAAAA
>Ga0105164_10001427_pt1 | contig 15371 bp, 18 predicted proteins | sample VDWuncwatermetaG_FD_89674 | JGI IMG/M metagenome (GOLD analysis project Ga0105164, IMG submission 89674) | Wastewater microbial communities from Netherlands to study Microbial Dark Matter (Phase II) - VDW unchlorinated drinking water | ecosystem: Environmental > Aquatic > Freshwater > Drinking...
ATTCTCGATGGCTTCGGGGATACCGTCTGGCAAGATGAGAATGACCGTACCCTCCGGCAGCGGGACGCTCTTCGTGAAAAAGGTATCCTCTGGTGAAAAAGATTGTAAATGCTTGCCATGTACAGCGTAGAGCTTATCGAAAGGGATGAGAATGCAGAACTTCTTGCCTGACCATACTGCCGCGTGGCCTCCTGTTTGTAGAGCAGATAAATCTTGAACCGGCTCGTTCAGTGCGAAATGCACGGTATCCCGAAACCACTTCAATGGATTCGTCGAGAAGCGTGTCCTGATAATCCGTTTCTTCGGGAAGAGGCTAGTGATGTGAACGGCGATAGTGCCTTTTAAGATGGCCTGGAGATTGATAGTTTCCATCGGTTTATAGCAAGCGACGTTGAATTAAAAGGGTTTCGATAGGGAAATACCCATAATATAGTAACTGTATAGTGGTAAAAAATAGAAAGCTTTATATACTAGTGGATATTACTACGACTTACCTTAAAATAAGGAGGAATGAACACGGTAACTAAAATGGCAGAATATCCAGTTTCAGAATTTGTTGGAATTGTCGAGCATATCCAAGACACTCCATCTTATGATTATTGTAGTTTGAACATTCAATCAGGTGGAATAGGTGGGCATCCAAGTGTTCAAAGTCTTGGAGAATCAATCGCTTATCAATTTGGAAAAAATTTCCGACAAAATATAACTTATGAACCTCCTCAAGGAATTGATACAAGAGGAACAGAAAGAGGATTGTACCCAAGAAAATATCACAGACTTTCTGTTCTTGAACAAGATAGATTTGAAAGGGCAATTAAAAGAGCATTAGATGGTAAGTAAATCTTGAGTTCTGTCAAGGAAAACGTATGAACTAGATATTTTTCTCGTGTTCTTGTCAAAGTCGGCAGGGGGACCACCGGTCAAATAGACCGGTGGCATGTTCGCTTCGCTCACCCCCTGCCGACTTTGAGCATGCTCAGAAATGCACCACCTTCCAAATATGCATGGTGGACTTTCTCCACCGGTCAAATAGACCGGTGGTACCTTTCTGACATATTGAAAAGTTCCCCTTTCTTGCCACCATCCCCCGTTAGCTGCTGATTTCTTTTTTTCTCCCCCTACATAGTGAGAGGAAAAAAGAAATCAGACCGAAGCAGGTCAACAGGGGAGGGGGCGGCGAGTCTTTCGTGAGCTTTTTAATGCAGTCTTTCTCTCGAAAGCTTTATATACAATCAGAATGGTATACGGCGATAACTAGGGCATGCTATGGAGCGTTGTGACGAATGCAAAAAAGGAATGCTTGAGCAGAAACAAGTAGATTACGAGCTCCATGGAGTAAATCTGGGAAAATTTGATGCCATAGTTTGCATGGTGTGTAAAGAGACCATCTTTGAAGGTGATATCATGCAGGCTATTGAGCTTGCCGCGCGACAAAAGAAGATTTGGGGAATTGGTGCATGAAAACATTCGCCATAGTCGGCAAGAATAAAAGCAATGTCAAGGCCTTAAAACGGCATCTCCTTCTCCACAAATTCATCTATGGCAAGAAGAAGCCGGACTTCATCGTCTCCCTCGGCGGCGACGGCACCTATCTTTACGCCGAACGTCTCTATCCCGGCATCCCGAAGCTGCTTGTGCGGGACAGCAAGATCTGCAACAAGTGCGATAACACTGTTTTTGACCACGTCATCACCAAGCTTAAGACAAACCAGTATCGTATCGAGCAGTGCATCAAACTGGACGCCTTCGTGAACGGCAAGCGCCGACTGACAGCAGCGAATGATATCGTGCTGCGCAACAGGCATCTCGCCCACGCCATCCGCTTCTTGATAAACGTGAACAATAAACCGATAGATGGCGAGCTCATCGGCGATGGCATCGTCATCGCCACACCCTATGGATCGACCGCGTACTTCCATTCCATCACGAGGAAGCAGTTCGCCTCGGGCATCGGCATCGCGTTCAACAATCTTACCGCCCAACGGCGCCCACTTGTGGTGGAGGAGAAAGCGACCATTACGATAACCATGACGAGGGAAGACGCAGAGCTCGCGGCCGATAATGATCCGCAGACGCTGCGCATACGGGAAGGCGACGTGATCACGATCAGGAAGCGGAAGGAGACCGCGAAGATAATCAAGGTCCATATCGGACTTACGGAACGGTTCAAGCGCATAAAGCTCTTAGGCAGAAGGAAGTCAATGTAAACTAGTAAACGATAAAAGGTGATGCAATGGCAAAAAAATTCGGATATGGTCTTTCCAACAGGCGCAATCGCGAGATCTTTGGGCCGAACTATGGCCAGATTGTCATCGCGGTGATTATCATCCTCTCCCTGGTCGGCCTCCTCTTCGTCATGCTCGAAGGCGGAGATGAGGAGGAGGGCGCGGTGCAGGAAGCGGAAGAGGCAACGCCACAGGAAGCAGGAGCAGAAGAAGCGGTCGCGCAGGCGAACGCCGCATGCTCGCTGCCGGAACTGCCTATCGTCGAGTTCACCGAAGAGACTGTCTATGGCGACCAGTCGAAGGATGACACGGTCGACCATTACTGCAGGAGAGCCGTCGAGTCCAAGAAACGGGATGTAGCGAGGCTGTTCAGCAAGGTGAAGAGCCAGGAGAAGGAGATGCTCGATACAGAACAGGCCCTTGGCGACAAGATCGCCGGATTGGAAAGCACGCTCAAACAGCTGTATGCGGAGCGCGACAAGCTCGAGCTGGTACGGACGTGCAAGGATCTCGACACCATCAACGCACCACAGGAAGAGGTCGATGTCCGCGATTCTCCGGAACAGGCTGCCATCTACGAGCAGGAACCTGAAACGGCCGTCCCGCCTCAAGAGCCTGCTATCGAGCTCACGAATACTACCAGTGCCGCCGTGAGTGATGGGGCGCAGGCGAACACGACAGCATGAGGCCGAAGATCAGCATCATCGGCGCCGGCATGGTCGGCGCGCAGGCGGCCTGCCTCGCGACAGTGAAGGAGCTGAGCGATATCCTCCTCATCGATGTGGTGGAGGGTATGCCTCAGGGAAAGGCGCTTGACCTTTCCCATGCAGCTCCTTTGCTCGGCGCAGACATCCGTGTTGTTGGCTCGAACGATTTCGCCGCGATAAAGGGTTCTGCGATTGTCATCGTGACCGCCGGCGTGCCGCGAAAGCCGGGCATGAGCCGGGAAGAGCTTCTTGCCATAAACACGAAGATCGTGGCGGACATCTGCAAGCATATAGCCAAGCACGCGCCGGAGTGCGTGCTGATCATCGTCAGCAACCCACTCGATGCCATGGTGCATGTGGCGAAGAGCGTGACAAGATTCCCCCGAGAACGCGTGATCGGCGCCGCAGGTGTGCTGGACGCGGCACGCTTCCGCAGCTTTGTCGCTGAAGCGCTTCAGGTCTCTGGAGAGGACATCCAGGCGATGGTGATCGGCGGGCACAGCGACACCACGATGATGCCTCTGGCCCGATACACCACGATAGCCGGAATCCCGCTCGCGGAGCTCTTGCCAAAAGCAAAAATAGACTCCATTGTCGAGCGGACGAAGCAAGGCGGGAAGGAGATTGTCGACCTGCTCAAGACAGGATCGGCGTTCTACGCTCCAGGCACGGTGATTGTCGAGATGGCAGAAGCCATCATCAAGGACAAGAAACGTGTCCTGCCATGCTCCGTCTTCCTCAATGGGGAGTATGGGGTAACAAACCTGCCGATCGGTGTTCCTGTCAAGCTCGGCGCCCGTGGCATGGAGCAGGTCATCGAGATCAAGCTCACTCCGGAGGAAAAGGCTCTCTTCCAGAAGAGTGTCGAGGCGGTGAAGCGACTCACCAAAGAAGCGGATGCCTTGCTCGCACGACCATGAGAACCTTTGCGCATCGGGTCAGGCAGATAGCGCCATCCGCGACGCTGGCCATCGATGCCCAGTATAAGCAGATGCTCAGCGAGGGCAAGGACGTCGTCGGTTTCGGCGCCGGAGAGCCGGATTTCGACACGCCGGATAATGTCAAGCAGGCAGCGCTCGCCGCGATGAAGAAAGGCCAGACAAAGTATACTTCTGTTTCCGGCATCAATGAGTTGCGGGATGCTATCGCGACGAAGCTGAAGCGGGAGAATGGCGTCGATTGCTCGCGAGACAATGTGGTCGTCTCGTGCGGCGGCAAGCATGCCCTGATGAATGCGCTGTATAGCGTCGTGAATCCTGGTGAGGAAGTCATCCTTCCCGTGCCTTATTGGGTTACCTACGATGAACAGATCAGGTTAGCCGACGGAAAGGCCGTGCTCTGCCCGACAGAGAAGCTGCAGATCAAGGCAGAGCTTGTCGAAAAGGCAATAACGCCGAAGACGAAAGCCATCATCATCAACTCACCCTGCAATCCCACCGGAGCGGTCATTGAGCGGGCGGAACTAAAAAAAATTGCGCGGCTTGCGGCGGACAAGGAGATATTCCTCCTCTCCGACGAGGTGTACGAGCATTTCATCTACGGCGATGAGGAGCATCTCTCGCCAGCATCGCTCGGCGATGACATCCGCCAGCACACGATCATCGTCAACTCCGTCTCCAAGACGTATGCCATGACCGGCTGGCGGATCGGCTATACCGCGTCCACAAAAGAGCTGGCGACGCTGATGGGCAACCTGCAGAGCCATCAGACGAGCAATCCTTCTTCCATCGCGCAATGGGCTGCCGTGGAAGCGTTGAATGGACCGCAGGATTCCGTGCAGATGATGAAAAAGGCCTTCGACGAGCGCAGGAAATCCATCGTGAAACGCCTGAATGAGATGCCGAACATCTCTTGCCCCATGCCTGCTGGAGCGTTTTACGTCTTCCCCGATATCAGCAGGACCGGCATGACCTCTTCGCGGTTCTGTGAGCGGCTGCTGAAGGAAGCCGGCGTCGCCGTCGTGCCGGGCAGCGCGTTTGGCGCGGATGGGCATATCCGATTGAGCTACGCGACATCGATGGAGTATATCATGAAGGGCATGGAGAAGATGGAGAAATTCGTCAAATCGCTATAACCGCTTAGTCCCGTCTCGATTCTCCGCAACGTTTTTATAGCCATGCACTCTCATCTCCTCTATGGACATCAAAACAAAGCGTTACCTCGTCATGGGCGCCCTTGCCCTTATCGGCATCATTGTCATGCTAGGCGTCCTCTTCGGCGCAAGATATTTTATGGCCGAGAAGACTGTGCAACCGGCCAAGTCCGCTCCATCGCGGGTGCCGCCCGCGGCTGCCACGCCGACGCCTGGCCAACAGCAGGATATCACCCTCCGCACCGAGGACAGCGTCCAGATCGCGGCGACCTATTATCCTGGCAGCGGTGAAGGCGTCATCCTGCTCCATATGCTCGGCAGCAACCGCCAGGTATGGGACGATTTCGCCAAGCGGCTCCAGCAGGAAGGTTTTGCGGTCATCGCGATAGACCTGCGCGGCCATGGCGACTCCGACCTTGACTGGCGCGATTTCACCTACCCATCAGGCCAGACGCGGGAGGAGGAGAACGACTTCCTCGACATGCTGCTGGATGTGAAGGCGGCGAAGAAATACCTCGCCGAGCAGGGGAAGTTCGCGTCGAATATCGTGGGCGCGAGCCTCGGCGCCAATATCGCCGTGCTGTATGCGGAGACGGACACGAAAGTGAAACGGCTTGTGCTGCTCTCGCCGGGCATGAGCTATCGCGGCGTCATGCTGCCATCCGGCCCCTTATACAGCGGGAAGGCCCTGATGATCGCCTCGTCAGAGGACAGGCCATCCGCAGATGCCCTGAATACCTACGCCAGAAGGATCCGCGGCGAGTACAAAACTATCATCTATCCCGGCGGCGCGCATGGGACCGATCTCCTCGAGCGGCAGCCGGAGCTCGCCGGCCGCATGATCACCTGGCTGAAGAAGTGACATGGCCAAGACTATTCTTCTGTTCGACATTGCTTTTGCCAGCCTCGCGCGGAAGACCCATGACAGCATGCAGCGCAAGACGCGGCTTGCCAAAGGTGGCATCGCGTTTAAGCGTTTCAAGAATGGTGAGGTCCGCGTCATAGCGAACGTCGATATTCGTGACAAGACAGTTGTGCTGTTCAAATCATTCATCATGCGACAGGATGGAAAGCTGACCTACAACCCAAATGACTGCTACCTTGAGCTTTTCCTCGCCAATGACGCCCTGAAGCGCGCGGGGGCACGACGGATCATCGATGTTGTCCCGTATGTCCCCTATCTCCGTCAGGACCGCGTGGCGCATCCCGGCGAGCCGGTCTCGGCGACGCTGTTCGCCGAGATGACCTATCGTTCCGGCGCGGACAGCGTTATTAGCGTTGATCCGCACTCGTCAAGCATCCTTCCCCTCTATGCACGAGGAAGGATGCTCACGACAGCTTCTCTGTTCGCGGATCATCTGAAACGTACAGTAGCAGATACGACGGCATGCGTCGTGATCGCGCCAGATGCGGGAGCAAAGCGACGGGCACAGGCTATCGCCAAACTCCTCCGGTTGCCGCTCGCCGTGTGCCAGAAAAAACGGAACAAGCAGGGAACGATTGTCAGCTTCCGGTGCAAGGGGTTGCCTAAAAACAAAAACCATGCCATCATCTATGATGACATCATCGATTCCGGCGGGACGCTGTTTAGGACTGTCGATGCCCTCAAGCAGGCTGGCTTGCGACGCTTTACTTTCTGCTGCACGCATACCCTCCTTTCTGGGAATGCCTTGCAGGAACTCCGCCGACGGAAGATCAGGCTCGTGACGACGGATAGCATCCCACTTCCACGCGCTGGAGTGACGGTTATCTCTCTTGCTGGTCTGCTCGCGAAGGCCCTGGATGAGGTGACCAGATGACGACGAGAAAAACTGCCCTCTTCCTTGGCCGGTTCCAGCCATTCCACCTCGGGCATCTTGGCGTGGTGAAGCGATTGAGCAAACGATATAACACCGTCATCATCGCTATCGGTTCATCGCAGCTCTCAAGGACAACAGACAATCCATTTTCTTACACCGAGCGCAGAAGGATGATTACGCTTGCGATAAAAGAAGCAGATATCAAGAATTACGTGATTGTCGCCGTTCCCGACATCGGCAATCATGCCAGATGGGTCTCTTGGACCGAGCAGTGCGCCAAGAGACCATTTCATATCGTGTACACCGGCAATGCCTTTGTAGGGAGCCTGTTCAGGAAGGCAGGCTATTCAGTACGCGTGATCAAGGAGATAAAGGGGATTTCGGGGACGAGAGTACGAAGACGCATAGCCGCCAAAAAATCATGGGAAAGATTCGTCCCGGCGAGCGCCGCCCTGTACCTCAGAAAACGTCTATCGCACTGATTATTTCTTCTTCACCACAAACACGCAGTGGTCCTTCTCGTATGGGTCCAGCTCGCGATAATCCACGATAGTCACCTGCTTCTCTAACTGTTCCCGCACTCGCGCGAAGATCTCCTTTGGCCGTTTCGTCACGTCGACGCTTCTCGCCTTCACCGCGAGGATGCCGAAGCCGCCCTGCCTGAGGAACATGTCACAGTTCCTGAGGAATATCTCCGCCTGGTTCTTCTGCGCGATGTCCTGAAAGACCGCATCCACGGCGAGCACGCGATGGGCATACCGCTCCGGATGGAACGCGTCCGCGAGGATAGGCGTGATATTCCGACGCGCCTGGCACACGAACACCATGTCGCGCAGCACGCGCGGCGCGAAGTCAAGCGCGAACACGAAGCCGTCCTTGCCGACAAGATCGCTCACATGGCTTGATGTCGTACCGGAAGCGCAGCCGAGGTAGAGAACGGTACTGCCGGGCTTCATCCCTATCTGGGAGATGCCCTTGGCGATGGCGGCGGCGAGCTTGCTCCGCTGGATGACCCATTCACGATACTCCACGCCCTCCTGCTTGAACAGGTTCTCCCCGTATACCTGCGTACCGGGCACGAGATTCTGCGTCAATAGGAGCTTCCGCCTGCCGAGCTCTGTCTCAAATACGCCGTGGAAGCGTGGATGGTTGGTTATCTTGATCGCCATAGGTCATACCTTCGTTCAGTCCTTTGTTCAGTTTTTCTTCGGGAATCGTTTTTCAATATCCTTCCGGAGCTTCTCGCCGATGAACTCGCCCTTGAACCGGTCCACTTTCGCCGCTATCGACAGCTTGTCCGCGAGCGCTCTCGCGACCTTTCCCTTCATCTCCCTCGACGCCTGCGTGACGAGCGGATGATGCACGAGCACACCGTATTTTGGCGGCCTGCTGCCGGTCTTCATGTGGCGGAACAAAGCCTTCTCGGCGCCGAGGATCTGGACAGTAGACGAGGGGAAGGCTGCAAGTTTCTCGAGGCTGCCCGCGATGGTGAGCAGTTTCGCGCCGATGTTCGCGCCAGCGATGGCAGTCACGTTCGGGCAGACGTCTTTCATCATCTTCTCCAGGTAGATCTGCTGCTTTTCCTTCGCTTCCACGAGGCCCTTGATGCCGGCGGCGAGATCAAGCATGGGTTGGAGTTCCTTCTTCTCGAGCATCGCGCCCATAGTCTCCTCCTCGGTGAGCTTGACCTCTTTCAGCAAGGTCTTCCTGTCTTTGGTGAGGACAAGCTCCACCAGCTTCTCGTGGCTCTGGATAGAACGGATGAACTCCGGCAGATAATAGGAGTACCATTCGCGTAAGCGCTTGGCGAGGAGATTGATGGCCTTGTCGAGCTCCTTGAGGGCGTCGCTCGTCTGCACGATGAAGATGTCCGGACGCACCGCCTTGCGGATATCCTGCTTGGTAAGCAGGAGGTTCTTCTCATACAAGGAGGGAAGGACCTCTGCACGCAGGATATCGCTGATGGCGACGTACTTGGCATGCTCAAAAACGACCGGAATGTCGGTTTTCTCCTCCTTAAAGCCCAGGATAGCCGCGCGATGCCGCTTGGCGAGCTGTTTCTCCATCTCGGTGACCCTGCCTTGGGCAAGGAGCGCTGCCTGCTCGGTGGCTTCTTTTCCTGACTTGAAGAGCTGCTTCTCGCGCATCCTGACCGGTTCCCTATCAAAGACGAAATAGCCGATGCAGGTCGAATAGATATAGGCGCTGTATTCCATAATCTGGCTGAAAATCGAAGAGTATTTAAAGCTATTTCCCCGCAATCCTCTTAGGCGGCACTATGATCCTTGTCTACACTCCCTGCGCTGATGAGGAAGAAGCCCACAACATAGCCGAGGCCCTCCTCAAAGACAAGCTTATCGCGTGCGCGAACATCTTCCCCATCAAGAGCCTATACTGGTGGAAAGGCGATCTGCAGGATGATAACGAGGTTGTGCTGCTGGCGAAAACGACGGACAAGTCGTGGGAGAGGGTGAAGAAGAAGATCATCGGGATGCACTCGTATGAATGTCCGTGCGTGATGAAGATGAAGGTTGAGGCGAATAAGGAATATGAGACGTGGATGGGAAAGCAGGTGAAATGAGGCTTATACATTCAATGAGTATCATGCCCCTGATCAAGAATCTTCTAAGATTTCAGGTTTGTTAGTGTACGCTTTTATCTTTTGGATGGCATCTATAACATCTTTCAGAAATAGATCAGATCTGCGCTTCAATTTGCGCTCCTCCAAGAATGGATTCCTTGAGTTCTTCGCGAATGAGGGCACGTTTGACAATATCAACCTTTTTCTTAAATAATCTTTCCAAAAATTGTGATAACTGTATATAATCATCAAACAGGCCTCTTCCCGCTTCAAATTCAACTAAAAAATCAAGATCACTGTTTTTTTTGGCTTTTCCTGCCGCATAGGAGCCGAAGAGGATGAGCTTCTTGACCCCCAATGATCTGATGGCGGCTCGATTTTTTTCAATTTTCCGAATAATCTCTTCTTTGGTGAGCATGATATGTGTATATAAGTTTACTCTATTTAAGTCTTTTCCCCTTCATTGCCTTATCCAATCGTCGTCCCCATATGCCCCTTGCCCGCTAAAATCTTCTCCAAGTTCTCCAGATCGCCCCCTTTCGCGATGATCACGCGCAAGCCCAGCTTCTCCGCCAGTTTGCTCGCCTCAGGGTCGAAAGGAAAATTGCCACCGGGCGCATGCGCATCACCGACAATCTTTCTAAACTCTTTCCAAGAAATCTTCTCGATGCGTTTTGCGTCGTTATATTGCCGAGGATCCTTATCATAGGCGTAATCAATATTTGAAAGGTTGATGATTGTTTTCGCGTTGAACAGGCTCGCCAGGGCTACAGCATCCTTATCCGTTGTACATCCAGGCATCCAGCCGGACGAGACAATAATCTGCTTTTCTGTCGCAAGAGCCTTCTTCGGCTCTTCGAGGATAATCTTCTCATACGCGTCGTCTTTGAATATCGCACGCACCAGCTCCGCGTTCAGCATGGTCGAGCGGATGCCCACCCAGTCCAGTTCGCGCGTGTCCGACACGCCGAGATTCCGCGCTGCATCTTGGTAGAGCCGACACGTCTTCCCACCGCCGCACACGAGCACAAAGCGCTTCTCCCTATGCTTGAGGAGAAGAGCTTTGAAGCGACGGAGGAAGTCGATGTCGATCGCATCCGGCACGATGAGCGAGCCGCCGAGCGAGATGATGAACGTCTCCATCATCTTGGACGCTTCCATCATCTCCCCCCCTGCGCGTCCTGGACAATCTCCCGGACGACATCTTTCACGCGCTTGACGCGGCTGACTGGCGTGACGACAGCGACATGCGCCTTCGGCAGGTTAGGGTTCGCCTTGCAGCAGTCGACAAAGGCCGCGACCTGCTTGCCAGAAAAGCCATGAAGAAGGATGACTTTGTCTTTCAGCTCTCCGCTCGTATCATCCATATCGATCTTTTCGAATGCCATGAGCAGGATACCGTGATGATAGCAGGATATACTGATGATTACTCCTTGAGGAATATCTCGATGAACGCCGCGAACGCCGGCCTCGTGACGAACACGCCGAACGAGACGCCGGCGATGGTGGTGAAGGCGAAGCCCTTCAGCAGGCCCGCGCCAGCGAACAGCAGGGGGACCATGGCCACGACGACCGTGAAGTACGAGCCGAAGATGATGAAGAAGGCGTTCTTGATCTTCTCCTTCCAGCTCACCTGCATGGCCATCCCTTTGCGCTTCAGCACCTCGTCGATGATGACAATCTGGTCGTCGACGCCCGTACCTGTGGCTACGATGATGCCCGCGATGGCGGCAAGATCAAGGTTCCAGCCGACCACGGCGGCGAGGCCAAGCATGAGCAGTACCTCAGAGAGCAGGGTTATCGCTATCGGGATGCCGAGGATGGCCTTCCGGTAGCGGATGAAGATGATCACGATGACGCAGACGATCGAGGTCAGCGTCACGAGGATGGCATTGGAGACAAACTCCTTGCCGAGCACGGGCGAGATGGTATCCGCCTTCACCACGCTCAGCTTGACCGGCAGGCTGCCGGTGATAAGGATGGTCTGCAGCCGCTTCATTCCCTTCAGCGCGTCATTGACCGCTCCTTGGCGGTCAGGGCCTGAACCAGAGCCAGAGATGGCGATGTCCGTGACCGCGCGACCCTGCAGGTCAGCGCCGATGTTCAGAGAATCCACAAGCTCGTCATCAAGGTAGAGGTCGAGTTGTTTGGATAAGTATTTATCACTGTCTTGCGTTATGACGTCAAGGTCCGCGGTGAGGTCAGCCTGATGTTGCGCCGCTCCCGGGCTCAAGGTGATAGAGAACTGGAACCTGCACACCTGCCCTCCCTGGCCTTGGCCGCATCCGACGCGGGGATCAAGGCCGGAACATTCCGCGCTCCGGCAGACATAGGTGATGTCGCTGCCGCCGCGGAAGACGGTGTCATTGCCGACCTTGGCCTCGAACTTGCCCTGCTTGGCGAGGAGCTCCTTGACCTCCTCCTCGTTCGCGCCGGGGATCTCCACCACGATGAACTGGTCGCCGATGAGGTCCTTGGTCTTGCGCACCGTGACGTCGCTCAGGCCAAAGACGTTCAGACGCTGCTGCATATTGGCGAGCAGGATGCCCATATCATCGTCAGATACCGCCGTTTCCGGCTTGAGCACGACGCGCGTCCCGCCCTGCAGGTCGAGACCCTTCCGCAGGTTGGTCGTTGGAGCCTCATAGATCGTCATGCCGAGGTCCTGGACGCCGATGATATTCGTCTTGGTCTTCGGCACGACCATCCAACGCTGTCTCGTCTCGTTGGTCGTGACGATCGTGCCATTGATGGTCTGATTGACCGCGACGGTCTCATTGATGATGAGCGTCTCGGTCTCATTGAGGATGATAGTCTCGGTCAATGGCTTAGTCGCCAGCCGATACAGGCCTTTATTTGTCTTGACCTGGATCGTGCGGTTGAGGTCAAGATCCTTGGTGAAGGCATAATAATCATCCATGGTCTGGATCGGGACATTGTTCATGGCAAGGATGATCTCCCTGCTCATCGGCTGAGCGTTCGGCTGCGGACTCTTGATGCCCGCCTCGGCCGCGGAGCCGTTGCGCATCACATTACGGATGGCCACCCCCTCGCGGCCGAATGAAGGATGGACCGCCACTAGGGAGAGAAGGATAAATACCACGAGGATGATGATCCGGACATTGGTTATCGCTTTCTTCAGCCCCATTACGCCGCACCTTCTTTTGCCGCCTTCTTCTTCGCCTGATGGTCGACGTACCATCGCAGGAGCGCAGCGTTCTGGATCCAGGTGTTGAAGATGTCGAAGATCAGGCCGATGAAGAGGATGAGCATGATCTGCTGGAGCACGACGGAACTCGAGGCGAGATAGCCGACGCTCACCGCGGCGATGGCGGTCAGCGTCATGGTCATGCCGGTCTTGAACGCGTCCACGGTAGCGGCGTAGACCGTGCCCTCCTTGCGCTTGAGCACGCGCGTCGAGAGCAGGATGTCCGTGTCGACGGAATAACCGATGAGCATGAGCAGGGCCGCGATGCCGCCGGTGGAGACTTTGATGCCGAAGATATTGATGACCGCGATGGTCTCGACAAGGTCGCAGAACGCGGCAAGGATGACCATCATCGACGGTCCGAGATTGCGGAACCAGATGATGACCATGACGGCCATGAGGATGAAGGCCGCGATGAGGGAGATGATGATCTGGATGAAGAAGCTCTCGCCGAGCGTGGAGCCTATCTGCTCGACACTGTAGGCGTCCGGCTGCAGCCCGAGCTTCGTCTCGAGCGCCTGTCTGAAGGCGCGGATATCGTCAGGATCGGTGATGTCCGCCTCGATGATGAGCCCTTTGGTCCCGCCAGCGCTCGTGATGCTCCGAACCGCGATATCATAGCTGGAGAACTCCTGCTTGAGCGCGCTCTCCATCTCATCTGGCGGAAGCGCGGCAGAAGGGATGGTCATCGTGAGGCCGCCTTTCAGCGAGACGCCCTTGTTGATGAAATCACCGGTCGTCGCGACCTGATAGCCGATCTGCAGCACCGCGAGAACAAGGATGATGATGGTGAAATAGGTCAGCTTCCTGTACTCATATTCATAGATGCGCTCGAGCCATGCCTTCCAGCCATGCTTCCGCTCACCAGGATGTACGGGGGCGTGCGGAGACTGATGCGCGTGCGATAGCTCTGTATGGGTATTGGCTACACCATACGCCGAGGCAAGTGTGGGCATCCCGCCTACTGCCTGCGGATGATGCGACTGCAATCCTAAGGCCTTCAGGCGCGCCATCTCCCGACGGAGCTTTTTCTTCGACATAGGGCGCAAGAACAAGCGGTCATTTAAAATGATTACGGTTTTGTTTGACCGGCTGTAACCTTATTATTTATGCTTTAGAAGAGCTGGCAAGCGTTTTTGCCGCTTTCACCAGCCCATAGAAGAGAGGGGCTGGTTTCAGCAGCGTACTTTTCAGTTCCGGATGGGCCTGCGTGGCCACAAAATACGGATGCCTGGCCAACTCGATGAACTCGACCAGCTGCTGATTCGGCGACATGCCGGAGAACACGAGACCATTGCGCTGCAAAACGTCATGGTACATAGGATTGACCTCATAGCGATGACGATGACGCTCGGATACCTTGTCCGTGCCATACAGCTCATGGACCTTAGTGCCTTTCTTGAGCCAGGCCTCATACGCACCGAGACGCATGGTCGCGCCTTTCTGCGTCACGCTCCGCTGTTCAGGAAGGATATCGATGACCGGATGCGGGGTATGCTCGTCGACCTCTGTCGTGTGCGCTCCCGCGAGGCTGCACACATTGCGCGCGTACTCGACGACCGCGAGCTGGAGGCCGTAGCATAAGCCAAGGAAAGGAAGGTTGTTTTCCCGGCAATGCTGGATGGCGCGAATCTTTCCCTCGACACCGCGACTGCCGAAGCCGCCGGGTACGATGACGCCATGCACACCTTTCAGGTCCTTTTCAACCGCGTCCTCATCCGTGGTCTCAATCCATCTCACGTTCATATTGCAGCCAAGATGGGATGCCGCGTGGGTCAGGGCCTCGATGACGCTCGCGTACGAGTCTTCGAGCCTTGTGTACTTGCCGCAGATGGCCACGGTCACGGTCGGGTTTCCCTTATGGATGTTCGCGACCAGTTTCTTCCATGCCGCGTGGTCAGGCTTCACCTTGAACTTCAGCTTCCTGCCGAGAAGGTCGAGGAGGCCCTGCTCCTCGAAGAGGATGGGGATCTTGTATATCGTGTCAACGTCAAGGCCGGTGATGACCGCGTTCTCCTCAACATCACAGAAGCTCGCGATCTTCTGGCGGACCTCTTTCGAGAGCAGCTCCTTGCACCTGCCGATGATGACATCAGGGGTGATGCCTTTCTCCCGGAGCAGGTTGACGCTCTGCTGCGTCGGCTTGGACTTCTGCTCGTTCGTTCCGAAGGGAATCGGTATATAGGTGACGTGCGCATAAAGGATGTTGTCCTCGCCTACATCCTTACGGAGCTGCCGGGCCGCCTCGATATAGAGCTCGTTCTCTATGTCCCCCACCGTGCCGCCGATCTCGATGAGCACGACATCCGCCTTCTCCTCGGCTGCTATCTCAAACCACCAGTCCTTGATGAGGTTCGGCACATGCGGGATGAACTGCACGGTCTTGCCGAGGTAATCGCCTTTCCGCTCCTTCTGGCGGATGGCCTCGAAGACCTTGCCCATAGTGAGGTTCCACTTGAACTTGCACGCGATGCCGAGAAAGCGCTCATAATGGCCGAAGTCCATATCCACCTCGCCGCCATCATCGAGGACGAACACCTCGCCGTGCTCGATAGGGTTCATCGTACCGGGATCAGTGTTCAGGTAGCCGTCGCACTTGATCGGGATGACCTTGAACTGGCCGGCGAGAAGGTTGCCGATGCTCGCCGCGGCGATGCCCTTGCCGAGACCGGAGAGAACGCCGCCGGTGACCACGATGAACTTGGTCTTGCGCTCTGGTGTGCGTTCAGGCATCGAGCGTCACCCCTAAAGAAACGAGA
>Ga0105164_10001428_pt1 | contig 15368 bp, 16 predicted proteins | sample VDWuncwatermetaG_FD_89674 | JGI IMG/M metagenome (GOLD analysis project Ga0105164, IMG submission 89674) | Wastewater microbial communities from Netherlands to study Microbial Dark Matter (Phase II) - VDW unchlorinated drinking water | ecosystem: Environmental > Aquatic > Freshwater > Drinking...
CTCCAACACAAACCGGTCGCCGGGGCCGGGCGGGTCCGTGGCCTCAACCAGAAAGAAAACCAGGTCCACTTCATCCAGCACCTGCAACGCCACCTCGACCATGCGCTTGTTGAGCGCATACGTGGGCTTATGGATGCCGGGCGTGTCGGGGAATACTAATTGGGCGTCGGGCAGATGCTTGACGCCGAGGATGCGGGTTCGAGTTGTCTGCGGCTTGTCCGAGATAATGGCGATTTTTTCTCCGAGAATGCGGTTGAGCAGCGTGGATTTGCCCACGTTCGGCCGGCCAACCAGCGCGACAAACCCGGAGCGGTAGACGCTCATGGACGGACGGCCTTGTTCGGCGGGATGAGAAACACGGTTTCGCCTTCTCTCACCAGCCCCAGCCGATCCCGGGCGAGGCCCTCGAGCGTCGCGGGATCCTGCTTGACCGCCGAAATCTGTTGTCTCAAACGGGTATTCTCGGCCTCCATCTCCGCAATGTCGTCCGCCAGCCGCCCCTGCGTCTGCTTCATGTCGAGGTACTTCACCACGCCCATGCTGTCAAAGAAAAACTCGTAGGTGACATAGCTCATCAACAGCGCCGCGCCGACCATGGAGACCACCCAGCGATGCTTCTGTCTGGCCCTGAGGGTCGTCGTCCGCTGATTGGGTCTCCTCCTCATCGAGGCGCCCTTTCCGCGAAGACCGCACGGCCACGATAACGCGCGGCCTCTCCCAGTTCCTCCTCGATCCGCAACAACTGGTTATATTTGGCCGTCCGGTCGGTCCGCGACAGCGAGCCCGTCTTGATCTGGCCGACGTTCAAACCCACGGCGAGGTCTGCAATCGTGACGTCCTCGGTCTCCCCGGACCGGTGCGAAACGACGGCCCTGTAGCCCGCGCGCGTCGCCATCGCCATCGTCTCCAGCGTTTCGGTGAGCGTCCCGATCTGATTCAGTTTGATGAGAATCGCATTGCCCAGGCCCTCCGCAATGCCCTTCGCAAAAATCTCCGGATTGGTCACAAAGATATCGTCGCCGACAAGCTGCACCCGCCGCCCCAGCCTCGCCGTCAGCGCCTTCCAGCCCGTCCAGTCCTGCTCGCTCAGCCCGTCCTCAATCGAGACGATCGGATAGCGGTTGAGCAGCCCCTCGTAATAGGCGATCATGTCGTCGCTGGAACGTTGCGCCTGCATTTCGCCTTGCATCACGTACCGTCCCTGGTCATAAAACTCGCTGGCCGCCGCATCCAGCGCCAAAGCCAGGTCCCGGCCCGGCTCATAGCCCGCCGCTTCGATGGCCTGCACGATGAGCGCCAATGCCTCCTCGTTCGAGCCGAGGTTGGGCGCAAACCCACCTTCGTCACCAACGGCGGTACTGAGGCCCTTCTTCTTCAGTAGGGCCTTGAGGGCATGAAACACCTCGGTGGCCATCCGCAGCGCCTCGGTAAACGTCGGCGCGCCGACCGGCACGATCATAAATTCTTGTACGTCCAGATTGTTGTCCGCGTGCGCCCCTCCGTTGATGACGTTCATCAAGGGCACCGGCAATTCGTGCGCGGTTGCGCCTCCAAGGTAACGCCCGCCCAGGTAACGATACAACGGCAGGCCCGCCTCGGCGGCCGCAGCCTTGGCCACGGCGAGCGACACCCCCAGGATGGCATTGGCGCCCAGCTTGCCCTTGTTGGCTGTGCCGTCTACTTCGATCATCGTCCGATCAATCCCGACCTGATCCGCCGCGTCCCGCCCCATCAGCACAGGCGCCAACCGTGTCCGCACATTGGCCACGGCCTTGGAGACGCCCTTGCCGAGATAGCGTGACGGGTCGCCGTCGCGCAGTTCCAGCGCCTCGCGCGTACCGGTGGACGCGCCCGACGGCACTGCCGCCCGCCCCTTCGCCCCGGACGCCAGCGCCACGTCCACCTCGACCGTCGGGTTCCCCCGCGAGTCCAAAATCTCCCGCGCCCTGATCTCCGCAATCCCGCTCATCAGCTACACCACCTGAAACGATTGCCCCAAGGGTTGGAAACCTGCCGTCTCCTGGCGCTCCAGCTTGGACCGGATATCTTCAAATCGCTTTACGGCTTCCTGGGAATACAGCCGTTCTCCGCAGTGAAGACAGACCTCTGCTCGCGCCTTCAGCACAGCAGTATTGACACCGCCGCGCAGGAGTTTTTCGACCTCCTTCTCGACGAGCTCACCACCACAAACCGGACATTTCTCGAATGGCATCATGGAGACTTCCTCCTCTGCCGCCAGTTGATCCACCGATCAGGATCGGGGCGATACACCGTGATCAGGACCGCGCCTTGCGTTCGCTCATTATACGCCCACACAGTATGCACGGGCTCTCCACCGGACGTCGGACCATAGATCAAGCAGCTCGGATACGGCTTGCTTGTCGGATAGTTTTCAATGACTTCGCCCCCAAGAACCGAGCGGGTGATTTCATCAAATGTGAGCTTGTCTGCTTGCGCTTCTTCGTCAGCATGATCCGTGATCCGAACTCGATTGGCCTGAATAGCCGCGCGGATCGAAGCAATATTCATTATTCATTCAGGCCTTCTGAACCGAACCTCTCGAATAGCGCGCTGATCCCCGCAATCCCGTTCATCGCCTTACCAAAGTTTTGAGTTCCTTGACTGGCTTGGGGAAATCTCGCCAACGATTTTCCCAGCAGACCACGTAATCCAATGAGTCAATTGAATGATTCCAATTTGAACGAGACAAAGTATGTTTAAGCTCAACCCTGATTTCACGATGTTGGCGATCGTCATAGCATACCGCGTCAATACCCTTACCACTGTTAAGGTCTAAAATCTGCCAAGGAATGATTCCTTGGGCGCAAAGAACCGAAAATAGTGCAACCACGCCTGACTCATCTTGAGGCGCATAGGGAAACCCTACAATCCCTGTCCTCTCCCACTTCTTCCGTCTTGTCCTTTCCGGGATTGGTGGAATAGGACGTGAGGATTCAAAGGTTTCCTTGTGTGCTTCGCGCTGAGGCTGTTCGTCTTTCTTTAGAGCTTCTTCTACTTTCTCCACTTTTGATGAAACAGGAAGAGCAACTATGCCCTTGGACGCTGCTTCTTTGATGAATGCATTAAGCGTTGGCCAACGCCGCTTGCGAAAATTTAATCCGAACTTCTTACGTTCAGATGTCTTCGGAAAGCGACCACCAAGAGCACTCTGTGCTTTCAGAAAGCGATCAAAGTAGATTTCATCAGGAACTTCCTCTGTCGCTTTGGTTTTAAAACCAGCTTTAGGGCAATGATGTTCCCAGCTCAGTCCACCATCATGTATGTCGTATACGGAAAAGCGCGCACCGTTATTTAAATATTCTGATTTGCCGAACTGATCGCCTGGTTTTTTACCCAAGTTTATGGCGACTCTCCTGATGTCTTCTACGATTTCTTGCTCTTTATTCTGCATTAGCCTTTGACTTACTCGATGGGCGCGGGTGGCGCCGAGTGGGACCCGGGCGGAGCGGAAGGGCCTACAGCCGAGTCCACGGGGCTGCGACGGCGAAAGGCCATGAGCACGTCCGGGTGACTCGGTGACAGGACCCGCCACCTCATTGCGCTAATTTCCTCTTCAGCAACTCGTTCACCTTGGCCGGGTTGGCCTTGCCGCCGGACGATTTCATCACCTGCCCGACGAAGAACCCGAAGACCGCCTCTTTGCCGCTCCGGTATTGTGCCACCTGCTGCGAGTTCTTCGCCATCACCTCGTCAATGATCGTCTCCAGCGCGCCCTCGTCCGATACCTGCGTCAACCCCTTGGCCCTGATGATCTCGGCGGCGCTCTGGCCGGTTTTGCACATCTCCTCCAGCACGGCCTTGGCAATCGGCCCGCTGATCTCGCCTGCGCGCTTCAACTCCGAGAGCGCGCCCAGCTCGCCGGCAGGGATGCGTTTCCAGAACTCCTTCGTCAAGCCCGGCAGGTCCACGGTGATCCAATTGGCCATGTCCCGGCTGACATCGGTCGGCGATGCGCCGCTCGCGCAAGCAGCCGTCACGGACGCCACGAAATACTTCGCGACAACCGGATCTGCCGTCACCACGCCGGCCACATAGTCCGTCAGACCACATTCATGGACGAACCGCTTGCGCATAGCCTCCGGCAACTCTGGCAGCGTCTTGCGAATCGCCTCGACCATCGCCGTCGTGATTCGCAAGGGCACAAGGTCTGGATCGGGAAAGTACCGGTAGTCCTGCGCCTCTTCCTTGCTGCGCATCACCGCCGTCTCGCCCTTCTCCGTATCCCACAGCCGCGTCTCCTGGGCAATCGCCCCGCCTGCATTGAGGACCTTTGTTTGCCGCTTGATCTCATACTCCATTGCCGCCTTCACGAACTTGAAGGAGTTGATGTTCTTGAGCTCGACCTTGGCGCCGAGTGCCGTCGCCCCGACCGGACGGAGCGAGAGATTCGGCTCGCACCGAAAACTCCCTTCCTCCATGTTGCCGTCACAGACCTCCAGATAGACCAGGATATCGCGCAGCGACTTCAGGTAGGCGACCGCCTCGTCCGGCGAGCCCATGTCCGGCTCAGTCACGATTTCGAGCAGCGGCGTCCCCGCCCGATTCAAGTCCACATGCGACGCCCCAACGATCCCCGCATGGAGACTCTTGCCCGCGTCCTCCTCCAGATGCGCCCGCCTGATACGGACGCGCTTCGTCGCCCCGTTCTGCCTGATCTCCAGCCGGCCATGCTCGCAGATCGGCTGTTCATACTGCGAAATCTGATAGCCCTTCGGCAGATCCGGGTAGAAATAGTGCTTGCGGGCGAACCGGTTCATCGGCGCAATCGCGCAGCCCAACGCCAATCCTGCCCGAATCGCAAACTCGACGGCCTGGCGATTGATGACCGGCAGGGCGCCAGGCAGGCCGAGACACACCGGGCACGTCTGCCGGTTAGGGGCTTCGCCAAACGCCATGGCGCACCCACAAAACATCTTGGACGCGGTCAGGAGTTGCGCATGGACCTCCAGCCCGATGACGACGTCATACGCCACCGTCAGTCGCTAGGCGCTCCCCTTTTTCATGGCGTCCTTGCCGGCTTCAAACGCCGCCGCCAGAACCGTCGTCTTTTCGGCGATGAACTGTTTCCCCTGCTCAATCGCCGTATCCAGCGTGGCCTTCGCCTCCTTCGCCTTTTCCAACGCTTCCTCCTCGGCCTTCTTTGCGTACCCCGTCAGCAACGTGCGGGTCTCCGCCCCGGACTGCGGCGCCAACAAGAGGGCCGCGCCGGTCCCGATGATGGCCCCGGCCAGAAACGCAAACGCCACCGCGCCCGATGAAAATCCGTTGTCTTCAGCCGCCATTGGATGACCCTCCTGTTGGTTGATGTGATGATGCCTTCTGTGTGAACACGCCATACGCCGCCCGAAACCCCGCCAGCAGACTGCAGGCGTTCGCCAGCAATGTGCCGGTCCCTCCCCTGACCAGTCCATGAGCCTGATTGATTGTTTCTCCGACGTGGCCCATCGCAACTCCCAAGACCCGCGCGTACGCCACCGCCTCCCGCATCTCGCCCGCCACCTGGTTCAGGTTCTGGGCTGCCTGCGTGGCCTCCCGGAACAGAACCGGCAGATCCTCATTCATGCGCCGCAGCAGCCGCTCGGACTCCTCCGCCGTTTTGCGAAGCTGCATCACCATCGGCGCGAGCACGACCACCAGTGCCACCGCCGCCGCCGCCATGACCCCCACAGCAATCTCAATCAACATGATGTCCTTCCCCCCTACAACCCCGGCTTCCTTGTGTGCCACTCCGTCGCCTGCTCATAAGCATACGCCGCTCGGAGAATTTTGTCTTCCTCGAACGGACGCCCGATGATCTGCAAGCCGATCGGCAACTGCCCACGACTGAACCCACAGGGCACCGACATCGCCGGAACCCCTGCCAGGTTGACCGAGATCGTGTAGATGTCCGACAGGTACATCTGCAAGGGGTCCGCCTTCTCGCCGAGCTTGAACGCCGGCGTGGGCATCGTGGGCGTGACAATCACGTCCACGGACTTGAAGGCCTCGGCAAAATCCCCTGTCATCAGCGAGCGGACAGCCTGTGCCTTGCCGTAATAGGCCTCGTAATACCCCGCCGACAGCGCATAGGTGCCCAACATGATGCGACGCTTCACTTCCGCGCCAAAACCCTCCTGTCTGGTCTTTGCGTACGTCTCCAGCAGGCCCTTTTCGTTCACGACCCGGTGCCCGTACTTCACGCCATCATACCGGGCAAGGTTGGAGGACGCCTCCGCCGTGGCAATCAGATAATACGTCGCAACGGCGTATTGCGTCATCGGGAGCGAGATCTCCCTGATCTCAGCCTTCAACTCCTGCATGGTGGTGATCGCCGCCCGCACCGCGCGTTCCACGTCGGGATCGAGTCCCTCGGCAAAGAACTCCCGTGGGACACCGACCGTGATCCCGGAGAGATCGCACTGAAGCGCCTTCTGGTAGTCGGGCGCCGGCGCGGCGGACGACGTGGAATCCAGGGGATCGTGCCCCGCGATGAGTTGCAACATCAGGGCCGCATCCCGCACGTCCTTCGTGATCGGCCCGATCTGGTCGAGCGACGACGCAAACGCGATGAGCCCATAGCGCGACACGCGGCCATAGGTGGGCTTGAGTCCCACCACGCCGCAGCAGGCCGCCGGTTGCCGGATCGAGCCGCCGGTGTCCGATCCCAAGGCCGCCACGCAGAGGTCCGCCGCCACCGCCGCCGCCGAGCCGCCGCTGGACCCGCCGGAAATCCGGTCCAGGCTCCAGGGATTCCGCGTCGGGCCGAAGGCCGAGTTCTCGGTCGAGGACCCCATGGCAAATTCGTCCAGGTTCGTCTTGCCGAGCAGGAGCGCGCCCTGCGCCTTCAGGCGCGAGACCACCGTGGCATCGTAGGGCGGCACAAAATGCTCCAACATGCGGGAGGCACAGGTCGTCGTGACGCCCTCCGTGCAGAGATTGTCCTTGACGGCAATCGGCATGGCCGCCAGGGGCAGGGTTGTCTGCCCGCCGCGCCGCGCCGCGTCAAGACGCTCGGCCTCCGTCGTCAGCACGTCGCGGTCCATTGTCGTGATGTACGCCTTCACCTGTGGCTCGACCGCAGCCATACGCCGTCCATAGGCATGAACGATCTCGGATGCAGAGACCCCTCCGGCCGTGAAGGTTTCCGCAAGCTGCGAGAGCGTCAACGCACACAACGACATCTACAACACCATCCGGTTCTTCTCATCCACCTTGATGATCTTAGGCTCATGCCGCGCGATCTCGTCCTCGTTATAGAACTCGTAGCAGAAGATGATGACCTTGTCCCCGATCGAGCCCTTGCGCGCCGTGGGGCCGTTTAACGTGATGGCGCCGGAGTTTCGCGGGCCCGGAATGGCATAGGTCGTGAACCGCTCCCCGTTATTAAGATTGGAGACGACCACGGCTTCGTAGGGTACAATACAGGCCGCCTCCAACAGGGTCTCATCCACGGTCAAGCTTCCCTCATAGTCCAAACAGGCGTCGGTAATCGTCGCCCGGTGAATTTTCGATCGCAGCATCTGTCGAAACATCGTACGTCTTGCTCTCCTTGGTTAACGATTGTCCAGAATTTTCGGCACACGGAAGAATCCGTCCGCCTGGTCCGGCGCGTTGGCCAGCGCCTGCTCCTGCGACAGTGACGGCCGGACCGTATCATCGCGAAAGACGTTCTCGGTCGGGAGCACAGCCGCAGACGATTCGACGCCCGTCGTGTCAAGCGCCGTAAGTTGGTCAATGTGCGTGAGGATCGAGCTGAGCTGCCGGGCAAAGGTCGCCTTCTCGGCCTCGCTCACATCCAGCCGCGCCAGCTTCGCCACGCGCTCAACCTGTTCTGTGCTGATCTCCATAAAACTTCTCTTACTCCACGGTCACGCTTTTCGCCAGATTGCGCGGCTGATCCACGTCGGTCCCCCGCAGCACCGCGATATGATAGGCCAGGAGTTGCAGCGGGATGGTGAAGAGCACCGGCGTCAACAGCGGGTGGACGTCCGGCACCGTAAAGACCGCGTCGGCCTGCTTGCCCAGTTCCCGCTCCCCTTCGGTCACAAACGCGATGACCGGCGCGCTCCGGGCCTTGACTTCCATCAGGTTGCTGACCGTCTTCTCGTACAGGCGGTCACGCGGCGCCAGCACGACCACCGGCATGTCCTGGTCGAGCAACGCGATCGGCCCATGCTTCATCTCGCCGGCCGCGTAGCCCTCGGCGTGGATGTAGGAAATCTCCTTGAGCTTCAACGCGCCTTCCAGCGCAATCGGATAATTGATCCCGCGCCCCAAGTACAGAAAATTCTTCTTCTCGTAGTACCGCTCGGCGATGGCCCGCACCTCGCCTTCGCGCGCCAGCAGATGTTGGACATGCGCCGGCAGCGTCACGAGCCGGTCGAGCCACGCCCGTCCGTCCTGGGCCGATACCGTACCCCGCACCAGCCCCAGGTGCAGGGCCAGCAGATAGAGCGCGGCGAGTTGCGCCGTAAAGGCCTTGGTGGATGCCACGCCGATTTCCGGGCCTGCGTGGGTGTAGAGCACGCCGTCGGACTCGCGGGCCAAGGCGCTGCAGACCACATTGCAGATGGCAATCACCTGAGCGCCCTGTCGCCTGGCATGGCGGACCGCCGCCAGCGTATCGGCGGTCTCGCCTGATTGTGAAATCGCGATGAGCAGGTCGTCCTTCCCAATCAGCGGATCGCGGTAGCGGAATTCCGACCCGATATCCACCTGAACGGGCGCCCGGACCATCTCCTCGATGAGGTACTTGCCCACCAGCCCGGCGTGCCACGACGTCCCACAGGCCACGATCCAGATGCGCGCGACGGCCGCCAACTGCGCCGGCGTCAGACCGATGTCGGGCAGATCGGCCTCCCCTCGTTCGTAGGCATAGCGGCCCCGCATCGTATCCAGGATCACCTGCGGCTGTTCGTGAATCTCTTTCAACATGAAATGCGGGTAGCCTCCCTTTTCCGCCGCCGCCGCGTCCCATGCAATCCTGGTCGTCGCGCGCGACACCGGCCGGCCCTCCGCATCCGTCACCGCCACGCCGTTCCCTGAGAACACCGCCATCTCCCCATCCTCCAGAAACACCACGTCGCGCGTATGCGCGAGGATCGCGGTCACATCCGACGCCACGAACGAGCCGTGGGCACCCTGGCCGATGACCAGTGGACAGCCTGATCGCACCGCCACAAGCGCCTGCGGCGTCTCCTGAGACAGCACGGCAATCGCATAGCTTCCACGGACCTCGCGGGTCGCCGCGCGAACCGCCGCGTCCAGGCCCAGCCCGGCCTTCACACTCCGCGCAATCAAATGCGCCATGACTTCGGTGTCCGTCTCGGACTCAAACCGGTAGCCATCTTTCTGTAACTGTGCCTTCAATGTCGCGTAGTTCTCGATGATGCCGTTATGAACCAGCACGACCGGGCCGGACCGGTGCGGATGGGCGTTCTGCTCCGACGGCTTGCCGTGCGTGGCCCATCGGGTATGGCCGATCCCGACCGTCCCTGTCAGCCCCGTGCCGTTCAGGGCGTGCTCCAGATTCGCCAACTTGCCCACGCTCCGGCGGATAGCAATCGTCCCGCCACAGTGTACGGCCACGCCGGCCGAATCGTAGCCCCTGTATTCGAGCCGCTTCAAGCCGTCCAGCAAGATGGGCACGGCGTCCTGGTTCCCGATATAGCCAACGATCCCACACATGGCTCCCGCCCTACCCCCTCACCCTGCCCTCTCCCTCGGTGGGGTCAGGTACAAGGGTCTCATTCGGATCAGCGTTTCCCCTTCTTCATCTTCTCGCGCCATTTCTTGGCCCAGCCCGGCTTGACCACCTGGCGGGCGCGTCCGAGTGCAAGCGCGTCTGCGGCCACGCCCTGCGTGACGACCGAGCCGGCGGCAATCATCGCGCCCTTGCCCACCGTCACCGGCGCGACCAGCGACACGTCGCTTCCGATGAACACGTCGTCGCCAACCACCGTCTGGTGCTTATTGACGCCGTCATAGTTGCACGTAATCGTGCCGGCCCCAACGTTCACACGCTTGCCGATCCGCGCGTCGCCGAGATAGCTGAGGTGGTTGACCTTGGCCCCCTCGCCGAGATCCGTATTCTTCAGCTCCACGAAATTCCCCACTCTGGCATGACGCCGGACAATCGTGCCGGGCCGCAGATGCGCGAACGGGCCGACGCGACAGCCCGCTTCCAGGCGACTGCCTTCGATCACGCAGCCGTCCAGGATCGTCACGCCGTCACCGAGCGCGCATTCCACGAGCCGCGTATGGGAGCGGACCACGCAATCTTCGCCGATCATCGTCCGGCCCTCCAGCGTGACATGCGGATGGATGACGGAGTCGCGCCCGATGGTCACACCCATGTCCACAAAACTGGTCTCCGGCGCCAGAAACGTCGCGCCCGCCTCCATCAACCGCTGCCGCACACGGCCACGGAGCACCCGCTCAGCCTCCGCCAACTCGACGCGCGTATTGATGCCCAGCGCCTCGACGGGATCGGCGGCAATGTCGGCCGCCACTTTCTTGCCCTGCCGGATCGCCGCGTCCACGATATCGGTCAGGTAATATTCTTTCTGCGCGTTCACGGGCTTCAGCGACGCCAGCGCCGGGAACAGAAACGACCCCTCGACCACGTAAATACCGGCATTCACCTCGTTCAGACGTCGCTCCGACGGCGTGGCGTCCTTGTCCTCGATAATCTTCCAGACCGACCCGTCCCGGCCCCGCACGATCCGCCCATAGCCGACGGGCCTGGCAAGATGCGCCGTCAACAGGCTCACCGTCGCGCGCTCGCGTTCGTGCGTGGCAAGCAAGGCCCGCACCGTCGCTTCGGTCAGCAACGGCGTGTCCCCGCTCAGAATCACAAACCGCAGACCGTTCCATCCATGACTCCCTCGGCCATGGCCCATCGCGCCCTGGAACACCGATTGCGCCTGCAGAACGGCATGGCCGGTTCCAAGCTGGCACGCCTGCGCGACCAAGGATATTTTTCGGTCAGCCAGCAGCTCTTTCACCTTTTCGGCCTGATACCCCACCACCACCGCGACGCGGCCCTTGGCGAGCGATTCGGCCAGGTCGGCGGCATAGAGCGCCATCGGGCGCCCGCACAGGGGATGCAGCACCTTGGCCAGTTTGGACTTCATGCGAGTGCCCTGCCCCGCCGCCAGCACGATGACCGCGAGCTTCTTCATGGGATGCCCGTCCCGACCGTCTCCGGCGCGGGTGGCGTGTACATCCCGCCGGAGACCATCATTTTCATCGCCTCATCCACGCTCATGCTGACCGGAATCAACTCGCTCTCGGGGACGAACAACAGGTAGCCGGAGGTCGGATTCGGCGAGGTCGGCACATAGACGTTAATCACCCGATCAGGACTGATGTCCTGCACGTCCCCCGGCGTCACACCGGTCACCAGCGCCAGCGCGTATTGCCCCTTACGAGGAAACTCGATCATCACGACCCGACTGTATGTCCTGGTCTCCCCATCCTGTCCCTGGGACGACAGCGCGTCCATCATCGCCTTGATGGTCGTATAAATCCCGCGCACCAACGGCACACGCTGGAGGAACCCTTCCCAGAGCTTGACCACCCGCCGGCCCATGATGTTGGTCGCCAGCAAGCCCGCCAGCACAATCAGGAGCACCAGCACCAGAATGCCGACGCCCGGCACATACTGCTGCGTCAGATACTTCTCCGGAATATCACCGAGGACGCCATCGAGGGTGACGAACAGGGTCTTGAGCACCAGCACCGTCCCCCAGATCGGAACGATCACCAGGAGTCCGGTGATAAAGTAGCGTTTCAGCGAGACTTTCAGCATGACGGCATCGGCCTTTCCCCAAGCGAATCATCATACAAAGTTTCCCCCTGCCGCGCAAGCCGAAGACGGCTCTGTTCTCCGCACAAACCATTCGGGCAGGACGGCTTGACTTGACTTCCGGGGCGCCGTTTTAGTATTACGATTTATATTTTCGTAATATCAGGAGGCGCGCCATGCACAAGACCGTCCGCTTTGCAATCTCGCTGGACCACCGCCTGCGGGACGACTTCGACCGGATTCTGGTGAACAAAAAGTACGCGACGCGGTCCGAAGCCGTCCGGGACCTCATCCGGGATCGCCTGGTGGGAGAACACTGGGACGCCAAGCAGGACACGGTCGGGACCATCACGATCGTCTATGACCATCACGTCCGCGACCTCACCGAAAAACTGACCAGCCTCCAGCACGACTACCACAAGCTGATTCTCTCCACCATGCACGTCCATCTCGACCACGATCATTGCATCGAGGTGCTGGTCGTCAAGGGCAAGGGAAAGGCGGTCCGAACCGTGGCGGACAGCCTCATCAGCACGAAGGGCGTGAAACACGGCAAGCTCACGATGACCACGGCCGGCAAAGAACTGGCGTGATCTCTGCGGGTCTGTTCCTGATCTGGATGGGCCTGGTCGCGGCGCCGGCGTGGGCGCATGAGCCGCCAACTGAAGGGGCGGATGCCCCCCAGCAGCTTGACCCGGTTATCGTGAGCGGGGAGCGTCCGGTCGCGGCCTCCTCTCAGCGCGTGATCCCCGATAAGGATTTCGCCGTGCGGCCGCAGGGCCGGCCGGCCGATCTGGTTCGCCTGTCGCCCGGCCTCTTCATCGGCCAGCACGCCGGAGGCGGCAAGTCCGAGCAATACCTCCTGCGCGGCTTCGACGCGGATCATGGCACGGACGTCGGCCTCTTCTGGGACAACATGCCGATCAACCTCCGAAGCCACGCGCACGGCCAGGGCTATGCCGACACGCACTTCGTGATTCCCGAGACGATCCAACTGCTCGACGTCCGCAAGGGACCCTCGCACGTCGAATACGGGGATTTCGCCACGGCGGGGACGGTGAACTTTGTAACCCGCGAGACTGTGGACGAGAACCTGATCCAGGCCGGCGGCGGGCCGTTCGACACCGGGCGAGTCCTCGCGCTGCTCTCGCCGACCCGGACGGGCGTACGGACCCTGATCGCCGTCGAGAGTTACGTGACCGACGGCCCGTTCCGCAATCCGCAGAACCTCCGCCGCTTCAACAGCCTGGCCAAACTGACTGTCAACCCGACCCCGCGCTCCGAACTCGCGCTGGCGGTGACCCATTACAGCGGATCATGGAACGCGTCCGGGCAGATCCCGCTCCGCGACGTGCAGGCCGGACGGCTCGACCGGTTCGGCGCGATTGATCCCTCGGAGGGCGGCGCGACGACACGCACCCTCGGCAATCTCACGTACCACTGGGACCTCAGCGCGCAGGGCACGGTGCTGGCGCGCGCCTACCTCCAGCATTACAAGCTGAACCTGTTTTCAAACTTCACGTTCTTCGCGAACGATCGCGCCGGCGGCGATGGGATCGAACAGAACGACGACCGGTACCTGTACGGAGGCGAGGTGGCGTACCAATACGGTGGGCAGGCGTTCGGCATGGACGGCGCTGCGAAGCTCGGTGTGCAGACGCGCGTGGATACCGGCCGCGTCCGGCTGGGCACGCAGCGGCAACGTATCCGGACCGGCACGACGACCAACGTGGACCTTCTGGAAGCCTCCTATTCGCCCTATCTCAAACTCGACCTCCAGCCGCTGCCATGGCTCCGGTTCGTCGGCGGGGTTCGCGGCGACTACTTCCATTACAGTGTCCGCGACAGACTGAACCCGCCCGGCCCCGGCGCGGTGACCGGCAAAGTGGACGCAGCGCGTCCCAGTTTCAAGGGCAACGTTATTCTGGGGCCGTGGGCCGAGACGGAGATTTTTCTGAACGCAGGCTCCGGTTTTCACAGTAACGATGCGCGCGCGGTGGTCAGGAACGCCACGGCACAGGCGTTGCCAAAGGCGACCGGCTACGAGATTGGGGCGCATACCAAAGTGGTCACGCGGCTGGACCTGCGGGCGTCCCTGTGGCTGCTGGACCTCACCAGCGAGTTGCGTTTCGTCGGCGATGATGGGACGACCGAGGCGCGGGGCGCCACGCGCCGCTATGGGACCGAGGTCAGCGCGCGGCTCACGCTTGCCGACTGGCTCCTGCTCGTGAGCGATTGGACGTTGACCCATGCGGAGTTTCGGGGAACGGGCGAGGCGGTCCCGCTGGCGCCTGAACTGACGGTTCGCGCCGATCTCCTCGCCCGGCTTCCGTGGGGACTGGAATCGAATTTGGAGATGCGGTACCTGGGCGACCGGCCGGCCAGTGAAGACCGGAGCGCTACCGCGAAGGGCTACACTATCTTCGACTGGACCACGCGCTATAGATATAAGCAAGTGGCCGCGTTCGTGAGCATCGAGAACCTCTTCACCGCGCAGGGGCGCGAGGCACAGTTCTTCTTTCAATCGCAATTGCGGACTGAAGCGGCGCCGGTCGGCGACATTCACTTCACGCCCGGCGTCCCCCGGACGTTTCTACTGGGCCTCAGCGTCTATTTTTAGGGTCTTCGTGAACTCGAATCAGAGTAGGGTCAGGCCGCGCGCCGATTGCTATTGCGCAAGCCGTTGCACTATGATCGGCCCAGCGAATGGTCACGTGCAAGCGAGGTCGTCCGGCCGTGCAGACTGGCACATTCAAGCAAGGGTTTTTTCTGAGCTTCGAGGGGATCGAAGGCTGCGGGAAGACCACGCAACTCAACGGACTCGCCCGCCGTCTCCGGGCGCTCGGCTATCTCGTCGTCGAGACCAGGGAACCAGGCGGGTCTCCCCTCAGCGAGCAGATTCGAACCATTCTCCTTGACCCCCACAACCAGGCCATGGATCCTCGCTGCGAGCTCCTGTTGTTCCTGGCTGTCCGCGCCCAACACGTCAACGAGATCATCAGGCCGGCGCTGGAAAAGGGCGCCGTGGTGCTCTGTGACCGTTTTACGGATGCCACAGTCGCCTACCAAGGCTCTGCGCGTCGTCTGGGCGCCGCATTCGTGGCCAGGCTGAACCGCGTCGCCACCTCCGGGCTCTTGCCGAACCTGACGATTTTCCTCGACGTCCCCGTGGCCCTGGGCCTGGCGAGAAAAAAGAAGGCCGGTCGCCTCGACCGCCTCGATCGCGAACGCGCAGACTTTCACCAAGCCGTGCGGAACGGCTACGTTCGCATCGCCAAGCAACATCCCCGCCGCATGTACACAATAGACGGCGCCGCCTCGAAAGACGACGTGGGCCGGGCGATTGACCGCATCGTCCAACGCCGTCTGCGAGCCAGGAAAATTGGCCTGACCCGGATTGAGCGCCATGCCGTTTGACACGATCATCGGCCACGCGCGCCCGAAACGGTTTCTGCAATCGGCGCTTCGGAGCGAGCGACTGGCCCACGCGCTCCTGTTCCACGGCGAGGAGCGGATCGGCAAGCGGCTCACGGCCCTCGTGCTGACACAGGCCGTAAAC
>Ga0105164_10001430_pt1 | contig 15352 bp, 15 predicted proteins | sample VDWuncwatermetaG_FD_89674 | JGI IMG/M metagenome (GOLD analysis project Ga0105164, IMG submission 89674) | Wastewater microbial communities from Netherlands to study Microbial Dark Matter (Phase II) - VDW unchlorinated drinking water | ecosystem: Environmental > Aquatic > Freshwater > Drinking...
ATCGTGAGGCTGACGTTATTGACGACTTTTCTGCCTGAGTAGCTTTTGCAAAGTCCTTCGGCACGCAAGTTCATTGAGATATCCGCCCTTGCGCTTGCTCAACTTCGATCCGGTCATCATCCGTGTGGATGATAATCTGCTCGCCACGCAATTCATTCCCTTGATTCACCACTGACGCCCTACCTTTCAAAATAATCCGATCCGTACCTAACTCAATATGCGCCATATCCGCTTTGGCAACTTTATCTTTATGATTAATTCGAACCGCCTGGCGCACATCGATCACATCGTCATCGCCTTTTTTAAGTAAGAGCTCAAGTTCCTCACTCTGAATCACCATATCTGGCATCGTAGCACGAACCCGCTTCTGAAATTTAGCTTGGCCAGTACCCGTATTAAACTCACCTTTCTGAGATTTGATATACATCCACTGCGAAGACCGAAGTTGTCGACTAGCAACAATATCTTTTTTTAAGACAAACCGTTCTTCATCAAGGTCAGCATTCAAACCAACTCCCTCCAAAAACATGGTTGGACTCTCGACATCGGGCCCCCTCATTTTAACAACGTCCGTGGTTTGAAAGGAGTGCGTCTCACTAAAGTAATTGAGTTTTTCCATGGTAAACTCATACCCCTGCTTCGACCGAATCGCGACATTCCCATAAAGTTCGATTTCATGCTTATCCATAAATGAACGACCAAAATCACTAACGGTCACGACTTCGTTCCCGGATGAAGCCACAAAAAAGAGGGCGTTGACACCACGCATGAACGCCAAATTCTCACTCCGATGCAATTCCGCAAACTCGGACTCAATCTTCCAACGTTTTTTCCCTTCAAATGATTCGTAAAACCGAACACCCAACAACCCTAGGTTGGCTTCAGTTAGTGTGGATTTATACAAACCCTCCCGCCTTGAAAGGGGTACGACGGAATCCGAAGCAAGGTTGGTCGGACGCGGCCAGACCAACAGGCCCGCGGCCCAAATCGCTGAGAGTGCAATGATCCACTTATCTCGATGCGTCATCATTCTGATAATGTCAGGATAACAGAATGATTACGCGGCTTGCAATGAACTTGGAACTCTGAGAACCTATGCTATGCCTTCAACTCTCGTGGTGACTTTTCTTTCTCTTTCTTTTTATATGGCCGCTTGGGCTTCAATGGCCGTCGACCAGCAGTACGCTTTTAAGAATGTCATCGCCATCACCCTAAATACTGACACCCAAGCCGTCACGGGCAAGCAAGTTGAAGAATCCTCCCTCGAGGTACTTAAAAGACTGAGCCGGTTTGAGTTAATGCCGCAACTGCGTGAACAAGTTAACGAAGCGGTTAAGCCCATTCAATTTCCAGAAACCAAAGTCACTGAAGACCTCGACTACCTTCTTGCGCCCTATACGGCTGCTTTTCAAGCACTTGCACAGAGCTCATTAGATGCTATTTTTCTCACTCAACTTCGAATCACCCCTGAGGGACACAATGAGATCTGGGGTGCGCTCATCAATGTGCATGGACCCAAGCTCGTCCATACGGCAAACCTCCAACTCCCCGATGCTGCTAGCCTCGAACAAATTAAACTCGGAACTGAATCAATCATGCAAGATTTGATCAAAGCAGTTCCCTTTGACGCAACCGTGATTCGACGCGAAGGTTATCGAGTGATTTTAGACGTGGGGCAACCGATTTTTCGACGAGGCATGCGACTGCCCACCTTCACCCTTGAACCCAAGGACAAAGCCGTCGTATTCAATGAAACTGGCTCGATCGTTCTCACCCATGTTGATGATTCACTCTCGTTTGGATTAATTACCGTTGAAAAAAAACCCCTTGAAGTTGAAGTCGGCAATAAAATCCAAGCCAACCTCAACGCCTTATCGGACGTTGCGCCGCCACGCCTCATTTCAAGCGAAGGAGTGACCAGCGCTGATCTTGGGACGAGCTCACGTTTTAAAGGACGAGTTGGTTATTTGGATCTGGACCTCGGCCCGTCGCTAGTTTCCCTCAATTCTAAGACAGGCACCGGTGCCATATCTGGAGATTCTTCGGGCATGATTTTTCCTCGAGGCAATCTCATGTTGGAACTTTGGATGACCAACCAGTTTTTCTTCAATTTTGGCATTCAATTTGGCCGAGGCACTCTTGGGACGACAGGCACCACAACCGACTCATCGACCAGCTTTACCGACATCAAAGCTATGATGGGTTATCGGTACTATCTCGGAGGCATTGAAGGAGGCCCCAACCTCTACGCCAAACTAGGGTACATGAAAAGCTCCTTCGTTTTTGACACGTCAACGAGTCGTTCAATCAGTTCGGCTGGTTTCTCTGAATTAAGCCACTCGGGAATTTACGTCTCTGGTGGAGCGCATTTTCCATTATCCGATAACTACGGACTCATCCTCGATGTCGGCACCCTTTTGATGAAATCAGCGGCAACCGAAAACCCCGCAACCGCAGTGACAAACCCTTTTGCCTGGGAAATGAGTTTCCGCGGGTACTACAACTTGGCCCCTGAAATTGACTTAGGCGCGCGACTCCTCCTCGCTCAGCAGGGCGGAACGATCGGAAGCACCAACCACGATATTTTCAGCCGCGGCCTTCTTGCGAGTGTCCTTGTCTACTTTTAGGCCACTCCAGGCTCAAGCCTAAACCGTCCATAACATCTACGTAAAAATACTAATATTCTCAGGTGTTTAAACCGATTAACTTCATTCCGATCATGAGTTCGCCAGAATTAGCCCCTGCCCTAGGCTGTCCAGGCTGGGATGATTATTGCATCCCAATGGGTAGGAGCTAGCAACATGCCAAAGAACTCTCAGCATTACCGCGCAGCCCTGCATCGACTTCGGGCACATCCCTCGAAAGACGACCTCAAACCGCGCCCACAAGACCAAACGACTGAATCACTCACCCCACTTTATTTATCAGCCATCGCCGCACTTGTTCTTGAGTACGTGGCGGAACGGTCCATCCATGCGCTTCCAACGGGATTCGTCTTCCCGGCGACCTATTTATTGTTTTGGGCATTTTATTACACCTACGTTCGCCCCGGTTTTCTTGAAAAAAATCTCGCTGGTGAAAACAAATGGGATCAACTCGGAATCTTCGGAGTGCTCCTTGGCGGATTAATTTGGACCGTTAAAGTCTTTCTCCTCGAGTTTGTCGAACAACTACTCTCTCGGTGGCTTTTTACCTCACAGAAAACGCGGCCACTACGAGAACGACCGATCATCACGAATGCGCAAAAACCGATTCACCAGCCTCCTCCAGCCTATTCATCGCCACCTCTTCCACCGGATGTCCAATCAGCTCTAGGGATTTTGGGACTCCGGGGATGCCGCGATTTTAACGTCATCCAAAAACGCTACCGCGAACTCGCCAAGAAATACCACCCTGATCTTAACCCAGATATCACGACTGGTGGTCGTCGATTCATGCTCTACGATGCCGCTTATCGCAAGCTCACGATCGTTAAAGAACAGTATTTTAGCCGACGCTAACGACGTTTCTGGCGAGTAAAAACCCCAACCACTTCGACATGATGAGACCAGAGAAATTGATCGACCATTTGAAGGCTCTGTAGCCAGTACCCGCCATCGCAGAGAATTCTGGCATCTCGAGCAAAGGTTGCAGGGTTACAAGAAACGCCAACTAAGGTGGGCACTTTCCCCAAGGCTAGTTGAGTCACCTGCTCGAGGCACCCGGAGCGCGGCGGATCAAAAACAATCGCATCATAATTTCGAAGAAGGTCTCTTCTGAGCGGATTCTTAAACAGGTCTCGACGGAAGACTTCTAATCGATGCCCGGCGGCCGCCCTCATTAGGGCCTTAACCGACAACGATTCTGATTCATAGGCGTCCACCGAACCGTGCTTTAACATGGGGCCTGAGAAAGTACCGCAACCCGAAAATAAGTCAGCAAAATGCCCCTTGGAAGGGAGTGCTTTTAAAACACTTTCGACCAAAGCCATCTCTCCTTCAAATGTCGGCTGGAGAAACGCAGCCGGTGGCATGGGGACCTTCAACGCACCAAAACTCGCAACGATCGGCCCCTTAGTCCGGATCGTCTCGACCGGATGATGGGCATTCAACCGCCAGCTGATTCTAGAAACACCCGATGACTCAAGAACCTTATCAAAGACCGCCATCACGACCCGATCCGGCTCACCTAATTTTCCCACGCGACCCGTAATAACCATGTCCACTGATGGCCCTATTAATTGCAAGAAGACATCAATCGGCTCTGAAGGCCTAAGAATAGAGCCCAACAACGGCTTCAGAGAATCCCTAAGCAGCATAAGCTTTGGATCCGCAATCAAACACTCGTCGATATCAGAAATCTGATCCGAGCGACGCCGGTAATACCCCATTTTTACCTGAGAGCCTTTTTTAAAAATCGAAAACGTAGCGCGGCGCCGATTACGATCCCCAATCCAAATTGGGTTCAGCCATCTCTGAGGCTTGAGCCGCAGCTTAACGAAAGCCTCTTGAACCAACTGAATCTTCCAGTCAGTGTAGTACTTAGTTTTAAGATGCTGGACCGTGCACCCTCCGCAATCATCGTAGTGGGCGCAGGGAGCTTTCTGACGAAGCTCAGACGGCTCGAGGATCTCGAGAATAGTTCCTCGGTTAACCCCCTTTTCATCTCGACGAATATCCGTTCGGATATGGTCACCCGGCAGAGCTCTATCCACACACACAAAGCCCTTGGGCCCGTGATAAAGCCCGTCGCCCTTAGGGCCTAGTTCTTCGATAATCAGGTTAATGGTCGCCACTCGAGGCTATTAACCATAAGTTCCAATAAATGGGAATGGCCTAGCGACTTTTTACGGAACTTAAGGCACGAACCTGGGCCTCCAGCCGAGATTGGTAGGCACCGTGAGGGTCGAGACTTGCGGATCGCTGAAGAAACTGTGCCGCCTGTGGCTTCTGCCCCAATGAATCTAAGCAATTACCAATATAAAAATACAGCTCGGCCAAGTCTGCCTTCGCATAGGGTCTGACGTAGGGAAGAACGCCCCGAAGAATGGACAATGCCCGTTCGGGATCTTTCTTCTGATATGCCAAGATTCCGTCACTAAGAGCGAGATAATATTGAGTGTACCATTGCTTTCCAACCCCCGTATCTGAATCAGAAAGGGAATCCACAGCTGCCCTCGCGTTGCTTAAGAGTAACGGCACACGGTCGATGTCTTGTCGAAAAAATAATAAGAGATTGGCTAATTCATAGTTCGCCGAAAAGTCTTTCGCATTGGCTCTCAGGATTTGTTCGTACTGAGTCACTGCCCGGGAAATCGCTTTCTTCATATCGAGCGTATGCTTTAACCGCTCATGCGCCAGAGCGATATAGAATTGAGTCCGCGGGCTATGCCCTTCGAATTCCCTGGCTCTCATCAAGGAACTTAAGGCCAATCGAGTCTGACCCGACCATAATTGCGCGACACCCACTGCTTCATAGGCATGAGGCGAATAGGGTAACGATGATAATAATTCTGTCCCCACCTTGAACGCTTCGTCGTATTGCCCGGTAATCAGATAAAGATAATGCAATAATTGCAAAGACCGATCGGCCACTTTTTCCGTCGATAAAAACACTGAGTTTTCGAGGGTTATCTGGGCACGAGCCACATCACCATCCCGATAATATTTCAACCCTTCGGCGAAGGAAGGCCCCAGAACCACCGCTGGCGGGGCGATATCGGCCGAACCGCTCGGTTCAGTCGTCGGATTTCTTCCCACCGTCGGGTGAGCACACCCCAAAATGATTCCAAAAAAGATGCCTAACCCAATTCGAGATAAATATTTCATTCCATGACTTTAAATATAACTGCGTGAAATTACCAAAGTATTTTTACGACGCTACATGTCACCTTAACTTCCGTCGACAGTTTTAATTGCCGCAAATTGACGCGATCTAGCCCTCATGACACTGTGGCCGCAACGGTTCAAATCATGGGGGATCGTTTAATTTCTTTAAGGGGGAAATCAATGAAAGCACTAATATTATCTGTGTTCGCGTTTGCGTTCGCAATGAGTTCGATCACCTTTGCGGGAGAAACGCCCAAAGGCTTTGAAGATGCTAAGCTTCTGGGAAGAGTGATGAACGGTGAAATCGTGTTCACTCCAATCAAAGACACGGCAATAGAGTTTAGAGGGTATGTCCGATCATTTTTTAACAAAGTATCGACGGATGCCTACATTGATCTCGCCACCAACCACGCTCGGTATCCCGAGCTCTTTAACGAAATCAAAGACGTTAAATCAATCGGGTCGAATGCGGCTAAAACAGAGTTTGATTATCGGGCGACTTTAATGGTGTCCGTGGGTCCGTTCACACAGCCCGTTTACCCACAACTCCATCAGATAATCGCTCGCGCAACTGAAACTCTCGGGGAAGCCCACTTAGCTCAAACCATTACCAACTACGCCGACATGATTGCAAAGTCACTCCATAAAACCCGCCTGATACCATATGAAGGAGGGATTTTGGTTGAGGACGAAGTCTCTTTCACTTTGGCAAAATCAGTACTTGGAGCCGGTACGGTAAAGAATAAACTCAAGGAATTTTTTAACCGCTACTCCAAGGTATTCCGCAAAGCACTCAGCGGGGACTATTAGTCCGAAATCCGGTCTCTATCGTCCAATCTTCGAGACTTGCCCACTGTCAGGCACTTGCTTTAGTGCCTGACAGTTTGGCATATCAATTGTATAGTCCTATGCCTATGAAGGATTGGAAACCCACTGCAGCGCACGCAATCGCGACAGGCGGCTACCTCGGATATTTTCCGGGAGCACCGGGAACAGTCGGCTCGCTCCTAGGGGTGCTGATTATTTGGGCAACCCGTAATACGCCAACTTTATTTTCTCTGATTCTGCTTCTTCTTGTTACCGCAGCCGGAACGTGGGCAAGTTATGAAACTCGTCGACAATTTAAGCATAAAGATTCTCCCCGAGTGATTGTGGATGAAATTGCCGGTATGATGCTCACTACGTTTGCGATTCCCATTAGCTGGGAACGACTCGTCTTTGCTTTCCTTCTTTTTCGTTTTTTCGATATCGTGAAACCATTCCCGGCATCCTGGATTGACCGCAAAGTTCACGCCCCATGGGGCATCATGGGTGATGATTTAGTGGCAGGACTATTTGGAAATTGCTTGCTACATCTAGCGATTCGGGCCAGTATTTGACCTAATTAAGGAGACGACATGGACACTACAAAAGAACTTCTAGAGAGCCGCTCAAAGGCTGTCGGAATAGCACTCCTTTCCATTGAAAAACAATTTGGAAAAGGCTCGATCATGAAATTGGGTGAGGGAAGTAACCTCAACCTTGATATCGGGGCGATTTCAACAGGGTCAATCAGCTTAGACCTTGCTCTCGGAGTGGGTGGAATCCCCCGGGGCCGTGTCACAGAAATTTATGGTCCAGAATCTTCTGGCAAAACAACCATTGCTCTCTACACGATCGCTGAGGCTCAGAAATTAGGAGGCGTTGCTGCCTTCATTGACGCTGAACACGCACTCGACGTGGGTTACGCCAGAAAATTAGGCGTCAAAACGGATGACCTACTTGTCTCTCAACCTGATACCGGAGAACAGGCTCTAGAAATTACCGAAATTTTAGTTCGTAGTGGTGGTGTTGACATCGTCGTAGTGGATTCGGTTGCCGCCCTAGTCCCTAGAGCTGAACTTGAAGGAGATATGGGGGATTCCCATATGGGCCTCCAAGCAAGACTCATGTCTCAAGCACTTCGTAAACTCACGGGCTGCATTAGCAAATCAAAAACTTCCGTGATTTTCATTAATCAACTCCGCATGAAACTTGGAGTGATGTTTGGAAATCCAGAAACCACAACCGGGGGAAATGCTCTTAAGTTTTACTCTTCGATTCGCTTAGATATCCGACGCGTCTCAGCCCTTAAAAATGGAGATGACGTCATTGGAAGCCGAACTCGTATCAAGGTAGTCAAAAATAAATTGGCCCCTCCTTTCAAACAAGTTGAGTTTGATATCCTTTTTGGGGAAGGGATCTCCAAGGAAGGCGATCTGATTGACCTATCGCATCAATTTGGAGTTGTTGAAAAAGCTGGTGCCTGGTACGCCTTTGAGGGTGAGAAAATTGGTCAAGGCCGCGATAACACTCGTATCTTCCTCAAAGAACACCCTGAAGTTGCCGATAAGATTAAAAAGAAGGTCTTAGAAAAGGCAGCCAAAGATGGGTTAGTCCTCTTGGGCGGTACGAACAATCATGAGCCAGGAACAAACTCAAAAGAAGATCTCGCTGGAGACAAAGCAGAACGTCCTGCAACAGTTCGAGCAAATCCTAAGAAAGACGAGTGACAAGAAGGCCTCAGACCTTCATCTTAAAACTGGCCTGCCCCCGATCGTTCGAGTGAACGGCAATCTTTTCTACCTTGGAAAAGATGATCCCGATAACATGCGCCGGATGAGCTCAGAGGAGCTCTACGAAATTTCTTACGCGCTGATGAATCCAAAGCAAATTGAGCATTATGAGCTCGGACAAGAAATCGATCTTGGCTACGAGCTAGCTGGTATTGGAAGATTTCGTATCAATATTTGCCAACAACGTGGCAAGCCTCGATTGGTCTGCCGTCATATCCCCGAGGATATCAAAAGCCTTGAAGAACTGCGCGTCCCAATTGCCGTCGAAGACCTATGCCAAAGCCAACGAGGACTCATCTTAGTGACCGGAGCCACGGGAAGTGGGAAATCAACCACACTCGCCGCGATGATTGATCATATTGCACGGGGACGGTCCTGCCATATCATTACGATTGAAGACCCTATTGAGTTTACGTTCAAAGATCGTAAGAGCATCATCACTCAGCGAGAAGTTGGCCTAGATACCCCAAATTTTAGTCGCGCCCTAAAATACTCTCTTCGACAAGATCCCGACGTGATCTTAGTCGGTGAAATGCGAGACGAAGAGACAATCCTTATGGCCCTTACAGCTGCCGAAACGGGTCATCTGGTATTAAGCACTCTTCATACCATTGACGCTGCAGAGACGATCAACCGTATCCTATCGAGCATTTCACCCGACACTCAGAATCAAGCAAGAGCCCAACTCGCATCGGTCTTAGTTGGAGTTGTCTCGCAACGACTCGTCCGAAAAATGGGTGGGAAGGGACGCATCCCTGCCGTTGAAATTTTGATTAATAACCAGCGTGTCAAAGAGATGATCACTGACCCCAGTCGCACGACCGAAATTAAACGGGTCATCGAGGAAAGCACGGGATCGGGCATGCAGAGCTTCGACCAAAGCCTACTGGAAATGGTATCTAAAGACATGATCGATGTGAATGAGGCGCTCAACCACTGCAGCAATGTTAAGGATTTTATGCTCCATCTTGAAGGGGTGACTTCAGCCGGTATGGAAAAAATCGCCCAACCAAGTCCCCCTAAGCCTCAGACTTCTCGGTTAAACGTATCCCACGATGAAATTGAAATTGAATCCATGCCCACAAAAAACACATCGAAATGATCCAGCTATGAGTAGAAACTCCAAGGGACTTAAGGTATCTTGCTCTCCATGAAGGGAATTAAATCTGCCATGACAATCCCCAAGCAGCCCTATGCCTATAAGTACAACCCTACGTTTGATGAGCCAGACTGGACGCGGCTGCCGGCGTACAAAACGGTTACTGAGAAAGAGTGGAATGACTCGGTTTGGCAGCGCAGAAATTCTGTCAAAAATGTCAAAGAAATGAAAGACGTCTTCGGAGCGGATATGCCCGAATCGCTCGCTCTGGATATCCTGAAGGATCAAGCCGAACGCGCAACCATGTCGATGTTAATCCCTCCTCAGATGCTCAATACGATGAATGAAAAGGATCTTCTCCACGATCCTATTCGACGGTACATGGCGCCTCTGTTTTCGGAGCGCGACCCTAAGTGGCCGAATCACCCACGAGCGGGAAGAGATAGTTTACATGAGCACGAGATGTGGGTCGTTGAGGGGCTCACCCACCGCTACCCGACCAAAGTCCTCGCCGAGCTTCTTCCCACCTGCCCCCAATACTGCGGGCATTGCACCCGGATGGATCTGGTGGGCCAGAGCGTGCCCCAAGTTCCTAAACGCAAATTTGAAACGGGCCAGAACGAACGCCTCGAGGCCATGATCGCGTACCTTCTTAAAACTAAATCCGTAAGAGACGTCGTCGTATCCGGAGGAGATCTCGCCAACCTTCCACCGACGGTTCTCGAAAAATTTGTATCGTCCTTAATGGATGTTGAAAATATCCGTGATATTCGATTGGCCAGTAAGGGGCTTGCAGGATTACCCCAGCATTTCTTACAAGACGAAGTGCTAACTGTCATGGATCGACTTGCTAAAAAGGCTCAGAAGCGCGGGGTGGCACTAGCCGTCCACACCCACATTAACCACGCGCAATCCATCACCCCAATCGTTGCTAAAGCCGTCCGAAAACTTTTGGAAATGGGTTTCAGAGATGTCAGAAACCAAGGTGTCATGCTTCGGGGCGTGAACGATAATTCCAAGGCACTACTCGATCTCTCGTTCAAGCTTCTCGATCATGGTGGGATCATGCCGTATTACTTCTTCATGTGTGACATGATTCCCAACTCGGAACATTGGAGAGTCCCTCTTCACCACGCTCAAGAGCTCCAAGAAGCTATGATGGGCTACCTCCCTGGTTTTGCGACTCCCCGAATCGTCTGCGACGTCCCATTTGTTGGCAAGAGGTGGACGCATCAGGTGAATTCATACGACCGAGAGACGGGCATCTCGTATTGGACTAAAAATTACATCACTCAACTTGAATCAGAAGACCCAGACGTTCTCGACCGGCTCTATGAATACTATGACCCGATCGATACGCTCCCAGAAAGCGGGCAGAAATATTGGGAAAAAGAAATGGCAGAACTCAAAAAACAGAAGAAGGGTTAAGTATCCCCAAAATGGATACCACGCTGACGAGCCGCTGAAAGAAACGGTGAGTCCGTATGAATAAACCGATTCTTACCGGCACCAGTCTCGAGCGGAACTAATTCGACTGAATCATTACGATACGCCACCATCGTATCGAATTTTCCTTCCATGATCGCTCTCACGGCAGCAACGCCAAAGCGGCTCGCTAAAATCCGATCAAAACCCTCAGGACTACCCCCACGCAACAAATGCCCCAGCATCATGGCTCGTGTCTCTCGGCCCGTTAACTTTTCCAACTCCTCAGCCACTCGGTAACCAATCCCACCCAATCGTACCTTTTCGGGTGAATCCTCAAGAATCTTCGAGATCGTCACGTCCCCGCCCACGGGTTTAGCGCCCTCCGCCACCACCACAATAGAATAACGCTTACGAGAATGATGAAGGTCTTTTAAGAAAGCCGCAATTTTAGCAGAATCAAAGGCAATTTCTGGAATCAGAATCACATCCGCATCCCCCCCCAAACCAGCAAATAAAGCAATCCAACCGGCATTGCGACCCATGACTTCGACCACCAGGATCCTGTGATGTGATTCAGCCGTCGTATGAAGCTTATCCAGAGCATCGACGGCAGTCGCCACGGCAGTAAAAAAACCGATCGTAAACTCAGTGCCATTCAAATCATTATCAATCGTCTTGGGAATTCCAACAATTTTAACGCCCTTCTGCGCCATCCCATGGGCGATGCACTGAGTGCCATCCCCGCCGATTACAATCATGGCATCAACCTGTTCGCGTTTCAGATGCTCGACCACCTCGTCCGAGCGGTCTTCGTAAATTTTCTTCCCATTCTTGATCGTCGGAACACTAAAGGGCGTGTCCACATTGGACGATCCTAAGATGGTCCCACCTTTGGAGAAAATTCCCGTCGTATTCATAAGATCAAGCGGGATGAACTTATTTTCGAGTAGCCCCTTAAAGCCGTCCGGAACTCCAACGACCGAAATCCCATACTCTTGAACCGCCACCTGCACCACCGCCCGGATCGCAGCATTTAGCCCTGGGCAATCACCACCACCGGTTAGCAGGGCAATTTTTTTTACGGTTGATTGAGTTGGCATTAGCGGAATTTGATCGCATAAGCACGCAATGTGCTTAGAAACCCAACCTCTTCAAAATGAACATCAATCAGGGCGTCAGCCTTGAGCTCCTGACCCCCTGCTAGGAGTCGAGACATCGCGCCATCGTAGCTCAAACTACGGGTTCGCACCTGCCCCAGGTAATCAAATTCCCGGTCCAGATTACGGCTCGTCCAAATCACCTTGGGCGGCGCGGTCTCACCTAAATCCGATACATACACTGTCTTAGGCGAATCAAGGACCTGAGTGGTGCCACAGCCAACCAAAGCGAACACCACTGCCAAAAACATCCCAATCATTAAAGTTTGAATCGCCATCACCTACCATTTGTATCCGAGCTTCGCGAGAAACTCAAACCCTGGCTCAAAAAGGCGCTAATAGGTACGCGGTTACTTTTAGTACCGTTACCGGTACTAAAAGTAACCGCGTACCTATTAGCGTACCTATTCGACGGGCACCGTTTCCTACTGTAGAATTCAAATCGGAGGTAGAAGATGCTTTGGTCCGATGAAGCCGAGCGCCCGTTAAAACACATTCGTGTCGTCGATCTCACGGTATTGCTTCCTGGCCCGTACTTAACGCGCATGCTCGCTCAACTTGGCGCTGAGGTCATTAAAGTCGAGGCCGCCCCTAATGGCGACACCCTAAGAGCTACCGAACAGACAGATACCTTTCAAGTTTTGAACCAAGGCAAGAAATCCATCGCGGTCAATCTCAGAACAGAGCAAGGAATCCAGATTATCAGGCAGCTCGCAAGTGAATCGGATATCGTCGTCGAGAATTTCAGAGAAGGGGTGATGGACCGCCTCGGGCTGGGCTACATTGATATGTCCGAGAATAACCCCGAACTGATCTACGTCTCTCTTAGAGGGCTCAGCGGAAAGGCTTCGCAGCAGGCTGGCCATGATTTTAATTTCATCGCTAATTCAGGCGTAGGCGAGTGGTTTCTAGAATCAGGAGTTCCCAACTACAGCACCCAATTCGGTGATATTGTCGGGGGTACGCTCATGCCCATGATACGGCTTCTGTCGCACTTAGCTAGTCCCGAGCGAAAGGGCATGCAGATTATGAACTATATGGACGAAGGGTTTCGAAGCCTCTTCCTACCCCGAGCCTATGATGAAATTCGTAAGGACAGCCTACCTGCTGACCAAAAGGCAACCTTTGGCATTAACCACTTCTTTAATGGCAGAGAACCCCATTCCCGATACTACCAATGCCGAGATGGACAGTGGGTAGCCGTCAATGCGATCCAGGAAAAACATTGGAAACATTTCTGCGAACTCGTCGACAAGAAAGCTTGGACAGAACGCCAACGAGATCGAACCTTACTCCCCGAACTCGAATTGCTTTTTAAAGATGCCCCAGCCGCATATTGGGAGTCCCTACTTGGTGCCACCGAAACATGCGTGACAAGAGTCGTGCCTTGGGAAGAACACCTACAGCTATCAACCACTAAAAGCCAACTCAGCTCTGACCCACTCACCTGGATGGGATTTGCTGCCAACCCGACGCTAAAAGCCGCCCCCAAAGTCGGCGAAGACACGATGAGTGTGCTCTCGAGCCTAGGCATGGACCCTCAGCAAATCGCCGAGGCCATCCACCAGGGTGTCATCAAAAGCCAATAGCCGCGCCAGCCATCATTTGAATATGATTAATTTTCACGGATGAACCGGCCGCATCCGTTAGATTTTTGAATCCCACCAACAATCGAGCGTCAAATAAGAAATCCACCAAGGGCAGCAAGGGAAACTTCGCAGCACACGAAAGAAGCGCTCCAAAATCTGTCTTGGCCGCTGAAGTCAGATCAGAATCCGAGCTAGTCGTCGTAAGCCCCGTCCCCGAAATCGTCGTCGAGACCTGCCCTAACGCAAACCCCATGTACGGACCCGCGCCAAACGATACGATAGGAAGTGCTGTCATCCGAAGCACCAATGGCAACTGAATCACTGACCAACTTGCTTCGACGGTCGTAATACTGGCACCTGAAGTCGTAACCGCTGAGCTACCGTACGGAACTCGCAAAGCTCCAAACTCAAGCGCGAACAAACCCGGGATCAAACCCACTTCCATCAGCGCGCCTAACAACAATCCATTCCGACCACCATAAGTCGTCGAAGCGGCTTCGGGACTCACCTTCGATGAGCCTAGATTTATTCCAACTACCGGCTTGAGCTCAAATGCGTGAGCTGAATTAAATGAAACTAAAACAACCGAAATAACAAGCGCTAAACGCGACATAGGACCTCACAATTAAGTAACCAACATCCTTGCGACTCACCCCTACGATGTCAAACTATCTGTAAACGTAGAAGCTGTTTCATGATCGTTGCTCTGGATCGAAGATTATTCGCAAAAACCGAACGGCGCTAAACTATCTCATTGGAATGGTAAGCTAAGCGTGCTACCAAAAGACACTTCTACGCCCCCATCGTCTAGAGGCCTAGGACGTAGCCCTCTCACGGCTAAGACACGAGTTCGAATCTCGTTGGGGGTACCACGATTGGCTTACTTCCGCCCCAACAATACCTTCCTAATTTCTCTCACATTGACCAGTTGGTCCGTAACATAAAGATGGATTACGTGACCAAGAAGCGTTTGATATGGGATTGCATTTTCGGCGGCGCGCTTTTTTAAGCCTTCAAAATCTTTTTGATTAAGCCTCGCGGTAAACTTTGCTTCCTTTTTAACTTTGGTTTCCCTCAAGATTTCATTACGAAGCTCCACCCCGCTACTCCGAGTAGGACCAATGGATTGCCAGGCATCAAAGTTTGCTTCAATTTCTTTAAGACTTGGAATCTTATTTTTTTTCATCTTCCATACCTCTTTTTAATCTCCATCATCGGGAATCCGATCAATGGTCTCGAAGGCCGATGTAAACGCACTCCATTGAAAATTCTGGATCTTCCAAAAACTTTTCAAGACTGTCCGCGTTCCCATCTTTGTTCCAGCAATGGGGCTGGGACTTATTCACGTCGACGCCGGGATCGAGCATCGGGTACACACTTTTGACCGCGTGAATAATTAGAGCCTTACTTCGTTCCGCTACGTGGTCTAAAAGGTCACTGGGGCACTCTATGATGACGGAATCGTGTACGGTCAAAATGACCCATACGTCGGAATTCAAAAACTCCTGATCGATAGCTATAACCGCTTTTTTGAAAACAGCGGTCGCGGATCCTTAATGAAAGAGAATCGGGCGCTCCTTCCAGGAGTTGGAGATAAAACTCAGTTAGATCCGATAGGCCGGGTTTCGGAGGGCGTTTTTCCTTCTTTTCTTTGGGTTCCATGTGCTTAATATAAGAC